>Ga0233431_1000187_pt1 | contig 142842 bp, 96 predicted proteins | sample SI_118_April2016_FD_179867 | JGI IMG/M metagenome (GOLD analysis project Ga0233431, IMG submission 179867) | Seawater microbial communities from Saanich Inlet, British Columbia, Canada - SI_118_April2016_200_MG | ecosystem: Environmental > Aquatic > Marine > Inlet | place: Canada: British... | reverse complement strand
GTCCTCCTGGAGGTGGGTTTCCGGTGTCTTCGTCAACACCATAGATCCCCATTTTCCAGAGGCACCGCAAGTGACAATGTGGCAGAACACGGCTGATTTTCCGCCGTTTTTATGCAACCAGAGGGTAAAGCCTATCAGTCTGCCCAGCCGGAAGCCGCCCAGCGAATACGGGCCTATGTGCCCCGTCTGCGCGCGGCCTCGGACCCGGCCATTTTCCAGGCCGAATTCACCCTGCAATCGGCCCAATGCGTCCTCGCGCGCGAGTATGGGTTCAGCAATTGGGTCCAACTGGTCGAGGCGGTCGAAACCATCCGCCGGGCTGATTCGGACCTGTTGCCCCGAGTTGATACAGCGCTGCAGAAGGATCAATCCATCCACGTGTTGATCGCCGCTCACACAACGGAGGATATCGCCCAAAGGCTCGCGGTGCATTGTGGCCAGGATCGGGTGACCCTGGTACCCCGTAAAGACTGGGGGCCGCTCGATGCCTGCCTTTCTCGTATTGCGGCGGCAGCTGTCGTAGTGAGCTCCCCAGACGCATTGGCTTTTTTGACCATGTATGAGCGTTTAGAAAAACCCGAGGGGCCTTGGGCCTATGAGGAAATTCTGGCCAAGGTGCACGCCTTCGTGAACGTGCGGCTTCAAGATGAGCAAACTCCTTTGATCATTTCTGGTCCGGATGGAGAGACAGGTGGTTCCCGCGACCTGATTTCCATGCATCTGACCGAGTTCTACGGGTTTTACGGCTCGATCACAGATCATCGCTACTGATTCCTGGAAAGGAGGAGAGGCTACGCACGAGTGGCGATGTTTTGCGCTTTTGTTGCCGCCTCTCCTCGCTACTTCCTTCGCGTTTAAAGATGTTATCCAAGTTGTGTCCTTTCTTCAGCAGTTGCTCGATCTCGGCGAGGCGGCATCCTCTTGCGCTCATAGATCGGATCTTTTCCGATCTGCAGACTCCTCTTCGGCAAAGCGGATTTTGGTGTTGGTGACCATCGCCAGAAGACAGCTGAGAAAGCCGATTATTAGCAAGGGTACTCCTGCTGGATAGCTGGCTTCGAAATAATGGAGTAGCTGTCCCACGGAAAGAATGGCTGCAAGAAATACGCATGTCGCACCGACAACGCCGCTCGCTAGCCGCAAGACTTTCAGCCTTTTTATTTTTTTCTCGTCCATAAATCAGTCGTTTGTAGTAGGGGACATCCGAGTCAGGTAAATATCCAGAATTTGGCGCTCGATCTGCATTGACGTAAAAAATCGGACATTGTATACTGGTTTCGATACAATATAAAAAAAATCTATCAAAGAATCCCCCTCCGCTCGTCCGGGCCCCGGCCTTTGAGCGAGACGTGCGCCGACGCATCGAGCAATCGCCCGATTTCATCGACGCGTTAGAGAAAGAGCCGTGATCGAAAACTCCCCTATCATCGACTTCCATGGACACGTGGGGCGCTGGGACCATCTGGGCATGGTCGACGACTCGCGCCCCATCCTGCGCGCCATGGACGCGGCGAGCATCGATCGGGCCTGCGTCTTCGATATCTTCCACCCGGACGGCGCACGCGGCAACGATCGGACCGCCCTCTTCGTCGCGCAGCATCCGGATCGTTTTATCGGCTTCGCGTATGTCTCCCCGTTGCTGCCGGAACGGATGCGCCCCGAACTCGAGCGCGCCGTGGACGAACTCGGTTTTCGGGCCATAAAACTCTATTCTCCGTACACCTCCTTCGAATATGACCATCCCGCCTGGGATCCGGCCTATCAGTTTGCCCAAGAGCGCGGCCTGGCCGTTTTGGCGCACACCGGGATCGATGCCGAACCGCGCCATCTGGCCGCTGCCGCCGCCCGTTTCCCCGGGGCGAATTTCGTCGCCGGCCACTCCGGAAATATCGAGCCCTGCCGCAGCCAGGCGATAGAGGCCACTCAGCGCTGTCCCAACTTTTTTCTGGAGACTTGTTCCTCCTACCGCACTCCCGGCGTCGTCGAAGAACTGGTCGACCGGGCCGGCGCCGAGCGGATCCTCTACGGTTCCGATTTGCCGCTGATGGATCCGCGCGTCCAACTGGGCAAGATCGTCACCGCGTCCATCGACGATCGGGCGAAGCAGCTCATCCTGGGAGAAAATGCCCGGCGTCTGCTGAAGCTTTAAGGAGAGAAAGGATCAAATGGGAAGACTGCACTTCGAGCCGCGGGTGCCGATTTTCGATGCCAATATCGGCGTCGGCCATCGTCCGGATCAGGTCTCCCTCTTCGATGGCCCGGAAGAGCTGCTCGCCGAAATGGCCCGTCACGGAGTGAAGCGCGCCGTCATCTACCATCTGCAGGCCGAATCCCGCAGCCCTATCGAAGGAAACGAAGCCCTGAACGATTGGGCTGAGAAGGGAGAGATGTTCCGTCTGCAGTGGACCCTGGGAGCGACTGATGACTCCCTGAGTCAACTCCGGGAGCTGCACGCCGACGGCCGGGTGGGCAGTATCCGGCTGCACGCCACTATCCACGGCAAGCTGCCGTTTGTGGACTGGCTCTACGGCCCGGCGCTCGAATGGCTCGCGTCTGAGCGGATCCCCCTGTGGATCTCCCTGGCCGACACCGAAGTCACGGAACTGATGGCCACTCTTCCTCTCTATCCGCAGCTGGTGACCGTAATCCTGGGCGCGCACTACGTCCATGCTGCGCTGGTGCGTCCCATATTGCGCCGTCTACCCAACTCCTATTTGGAACTGAGTCGCTATGAAGTTCTCGGGGAGGTGGAGGCGCTGATCCGGGAATTTGGCGTCGACCGCTTCCTCTACGGTTCGTTCTACCCACGTTATGCCATGGGGCCCATCCTCTACTACCTGCACCACCTCCGCTGCACCGACGCCGAACTGGCTGCTCTGTGTGCGGGCAACCTGGAGCGCCTTCTGGATCGCAGGTAATTCCGGAATTGAACGAACGGATAGATTCCGGGTCGCTTCCGATTCAGTCGACATCTCCCGTTGACAGACAAAGTCCGGATGTACTTCGATCGAGTAGATGTCTATTATTGAGGTTCAGATAAATCGCTTTACACGGCGTTCCTGTACCGTTCGAGGGAACAGGTATTAAGCTATTAATCTGAATGGGAATAAGAGTCAGCACGTCTCGATTTTGACGGTGGCGATCTCGAACGGCTTGATCGGCAGACTGAAGGAGTGCGATTCCGCTGGCAACGGGGACGGATGCTGTTCGATCAAATCGGTCCTCCAGGCGCGGGAAATCTCGAACAGGGGCAGCGTCACGGTGACCTCACCTGCAGCACCCAGCGTCTCAGTCAGGCGCAAAATTGTGCCATCCCCCTCTTCGGCCCACTTGCATGCGGAGAGGATGACGTGATCGCCGTCGATCAGGCAGAAGCTGGCGATGGGTGGCAGTCTTCCCTCTGAACTCCCTTTGCGCAGCACCGGCAGGAGGGGATTGGCCGCGCCCCAGCCAAAATCGCGCGATCGACCGCTCTGCCAGTCGCCGGATTGTGCGGTGAGGGCGTAGCGGAAGAGGAGATCGGCCTGCTGGGTCGCCTGGAAATTCGTGCGGAAATTGCTGTCCAGGACAAATGAGTAGAGATGCCCCTTCACCATGTCGTCCGGCCCGGCAAAGGGACGACCGAAGTCGGTCGGGGTAGCTCCGTGGTGGGCCTGGGAGACGTAGCAGGGATGCAGGCCGCCGAATTCGAGCAGGTGGGCATCGAGCGGTGAGAGGACAATGCTCATATCTCCGTCGGCCACCTCGGCCCAGTGCTGCACCGAATAATAGTTGGAGTTGGAGCCGGGAAACTGGTCGCGCAGGGGTTGAATGACCGAATTGCTCCCCTCGAAGTGGAAGGTGGGGCGAGTGGAGGCAAACGGAAAGGCGAAGTAGAGTTCCATGCAGGGGGTCGAATCCTTGAGCAGGCGGCTGGCGAAATCGACCCGCTTGATGTCGTTGTAGAGGATGATCTCTTGAGTCAGCTGCGGGCAGCCGGGAGCATTGGAACAGACGAGCAAGCTGGTGTACACAGACCCCTGTACTCCTTTTGAAATTGCGGCCTCCTGCGGGCTGTCAGTGTCGCCGCTTTGCGACTGACGGACAATGAGCTGATTGAGCTGGTGATCCGCATCCGCATCGACCAACTCGCGGTCGAGTTCTCGATCGTAGAGGCTGGCGACGGCACCGGTGCGGGGATCGAGTATCAGGCGGAAGAAGCGGTTCTGCAGGCTGTATTCACCGACTTCGACACTACTCACCGGAGATGCCTCTGCCGGGAGCGGTTCGATGCGGTAGGTGCGATAGCCCAGAGGCGGCACCTCGCTCGCCTGGAAGACCAGATCGCAGCGATCGGCGGGCTGGAACTGACCCCGCGCGTAGCGACCGGCTGCGTGCAGCAGGGGGGTTTGTGGATCGTCTATTTCCACGAGCTGGTGCGGCACGGGATCACCACTCTCGACGTCGATCAGCATGAAGGGGGTATCCGGAAGAAAGCCGACCAGGCGCACCACATCCGATCTGGTAAAGGAGAGGGAATTGAACACGACCAGGTATCGATCTTCCTCTTCCAGACGCACTGCGGAAGCGAGCCGATCCAGACCGGTGTCTAAAATCGATTCCGTCAGGGCTGCGGCGCGGTACGCGTATCGCGATTTTTCGTTCCAGGCGAAGTCCTGAGAGGGGCCGACCTGATAGGATTTCCCCCAGGTGTGCTCGTCGTACAGGAGCATGTCGTCGTACGCTTCGCCGATGCGGGTGGCCAGGTTCTCGTCGATCGATCCGTTGATCCCGGTGAGGGTAGCGAGTTTTTCAGCGGCGTGGAGTCGGTCGTGGGTGCGGCGGTTGAGGGTCGTCTCGAGGGCGGTGGAAAGGGCGCCGACCGCATAGTCGGTGTGGGGCAACTCGCCCGCAAAGAGGCGCAGATTGTCGCACTCCTTCTCCAGCGCGGCAAAGAACATGCTGTTGGTCGACACTACCAGCTCGGGATACGCCCACTTCTCGTTCCACTCCCTGACCAGATAGCTGACCGCGATATCGGTGTCGGTATTGTCGCCGCAGCCGTATCCCCCGTAGCGCATGGTCGAAAAAGGGCTGCCCGTCTCATCCATCTCGTCCAGCATGCCGGGCAACTGAGCCGCAGCCTCTTCGCAGCTTTGCGGGCTCCAGCAGCCGTATCCCCCCTGGTAATAGACGAGGACCCGGCCACCGTCCGGTCCCTGCCAGTAGAAGGCATCCGGCCGGCCGTGGGGCCGCATTACCGCCGCCTCGTCCCAAAACGTGTGGATATCCGCAGGGATGTGAGGCTGAGGCCAGCGGAAGTAAGTCGGCAAACCGGCGAAAAAGTTTTTGACCCCGGCGCCGGCCAGCACCGTGGGCAGTCCCCAGCTCAGACCGGGAACGTCGGTGATACTGCCGGTGCGCAGACAACCCCCCAGTCGCCGCGCCAGACGCGCCGAGGGATAGAGCAGACGGATCAACTCCTCGTGGCCGCACAGACCGCTGATCTGGTTGCCGTAGAGGGCGGGAATTTCGATGCGCCCCTGGCGGACGTAGCGAGAGAGTTTATCGACTGTCTCCGGCGGGCTCTGCTCGACGAAGTGCTGTAGGGACCAGGCCTCTTCGGCCGTGTAGTGAAACCTCGATGCCTCGGACCAGCTCTCCGTTTCTTCGCAGAATCGAAGGACATCCTCGTAGATGCGACAGTATTTGCGCAGCACCCCTTCGATCGTGTCGGTGTACCCCAGGTCGTGATGAGCGATGGGCACCAGGTGCACGCGCCAGTGTTTGCGCGGCTCCCAGGTCAGCTCGCGCCGATCGCAAACGGCATCGCCGGCCTGCAGAGTGAAAGCGACCTGAGCAGTTTCGCGCAGATCCGGAACTGCGATGGTGCAACTGTTGGTTCCGCTCTCCACGATACCGAGAGAATGGACCGTCGACTCGCGTCCTTCCGGCTCGAAGCGGATCTGCGCGCTTTTGTTGGCGGCGGAATTCTCTACGGAAACCCGCACCTGCTGCAGGAGCTGATCTCCAGTGCGGGTGAAGAGGGCGGTTGGCTCGACAGCGGCGATGCGGAGCATGGTCGTTCTCCCATTCGACGATTGAATCCGAAATAGCTGAAGAGACGTTGGGAAATGTTGATACAGACACTACAACTTGTATAGAGCCGTCCATTGACAATGGTGAATTCAATGGGGTTTCTCAGAAACATCCACTGGCACGATCTCACGTCGCCAGATCGACGTAAGTCCCCTGGACGCAGGTGACGCCGTCCGGCTCCTGGCCGTAGTAGCAGAGGAACAGACGGCCGGGCTCGTACTCGATTGTGGTTGGATACCCCAGATCTCCATTCGGCAAGTCGTCGCGCGCGACGATTTCTGCCTCCAGCTGCCAGCTCCGCCCTCCGTCTTCCGACAGGCAGGCGCGGATGCCGAACGGCTCCTGCCGGCGGCCGTAGGTGCACAGCAGGCGGCCGTCTGCCAGCACCAGGAGGTGGCCGGGATGGCCGAATAGATCGGTTACCTCCGGCTCGCTCCAGCTCCGCCCTCCGTCGAGCGATCGACAGCTGTGCAGATAGCCGGTTTGGCGGCTGTCGCGCAGGATGCAGAACAGCTCGTCGGGCGCCACCTCGGCGATATCCGGCTCTCCGAAAATCGGCTCTTCAGTAGCGGCGATGAGCACGGGCGGATCCCAGCTGCGGCCGGAGTCGGCGGAGAAGAGGATGTAGCTGTTCAGGCTGGTCGGAGGATGGTGCTCGGTGACAGCGTACGCCAGGCGGCCGTCCGCCAGTTCGATCACCCCGGTCCGCGAATACCCGTCGCGGTAGGGGCCCGAGTCGATCTTGACAGTATGTTCGAACGAGCGTCTCCCGTCGTTGCTCAGGTGAGCGTAAAAGCCGTGATATCCGCGCGCCCAGGTGTATTGGGATCGGTCCCAATCTTCCTCCACGAACGCCTCGGTCCAGCCTTTGTCCGGTAGGCTGATGGAGATATGCTCTCCCGCTGCTCGCCGCTTCCTGGCCAGCGCCAGAGGATACCAGCCGAAGCGGAACTGGGTCAGCACGACCGCGCCGTCGCGTAGCTGGGCAATCCCGGGGCACTCGGTGCCCGACCAGTCGAAATCCGGCGCGAAGTAGGGTGCTTCCCAGGTGGCACCTCGATCCGAGGAACGCGCCAGCAGGCTGCGAAACAGGGGATCGCCGGGGGGGTGCATCTTCGGTTCTCGCCGGCGCGAGTGGTTGAAAGCGGCGAGCCATTCGCCGTTTTCCAGAAGGGCGATCGAGGGATGCGATATATAGGCGAAATCGTCCTTGTGGATGATGACTGTGTCGCCGATGGTATGGTCGGCCATTTTCTCTCTCCTCGCGAGCAATGATGGGTTTTTTGCAAAGCGGTGGGATGGTACGGAATCTCTCGTCGATCGTCAAACTGCTTTTCGATATCCAGACGCGTCTCTTTGGGTCTTTTCATCCTTCCGTTACGCGACGGATCGCTTTTAGTTGAAATCCATCCGCCGACGTCGTATCATAGCACCTCGACCTTACAGCAAAAACCCCATGTTCATATATGTGGAGGAAAACTGGGATGAATTCCAGAGAGCGAGTGCTCAGAGCCGTCAACTTTCAAAAGCCCGACCGCGTCCCGATCGATCTGGGAGGAATGCGCGCCTCCGGCATCAACGCCGTGGTCTACGACAAACTGAAACAGCGCGCGGGGATGACCGGCCCGACGAAAATCCACGATACCATGCAGATCCTGGCCGAGGTGGAGCTGGAACTGCTGGAACAGTTGCAGGCCGACGTGGTGCCGCTGGATGCCGGCGATGTGGAATGGGTCGATCAGGATGCTCACGGGGGAATCGCAAAGCAGCTTTTTTCCGGCCTGGAGGTCCACTTCCCTCCGCAGACGGATATCGCCGTCGAGGCGGATGGCAGCTGGTTGCTGCGCAACGCGAGCGGAGAGATCTTTGCCCGTCTGCCCAGGGATGGCTTCTATTTTGACTCCGTCCGCCCCATTATGGCGTCCCAACAGATCGACCCTCAAGCCTTCCAGCCCGTCGCCACGGTGCCGGACGAGAAACTTGAATGCATGGCGCGGCGCGGTCGCTTTCTCTACGAAAACACCGACAAGGCCATCCTCGGCTGGGGAGCGTGCATTTCCCTGGTCGGCCTGAGTTCTCTCCTGGTAGACCCCATCACCCAGGGCTCACTGGACGAATGGCTCTTCATGTTGATGGCCGAAAAGGAAGCTGCCCACGATATGATGGGCCGCTGGGTGGATGCCGTAATCGCGCAGATCGAACTCTATTACCAGGCGGTCGGTCCGTACTGCTTCGCCTGGGGGGTGGGGTCGGACGACGCCGGGACACAGCGGGGGGAATTCATCGCTCCCGATCTGTTCGCCGAGATGATCGCACCTCATTACAGGCGGCTGTGCGATTGGGTGCACGCCAACACCGAGTGGAAGACCTTCCTCCATTCGTGCGGCTCCATCTACCACTACATCCCCATGTGGATCGACGCCGGCATCGATATCCTCAATCCGGTGCAGATCTCCTCTGCCAATATGGAGCCGGAGCACCTCATGGAATCGTTTGGAGGGAAGATCGTCTTCTGGGGAGGGGGATGCGATACGCAGCAGATCCTACCCCGGGGAACGGCGGAAGAGATCCGCGAGCACGTCCGCTGCAATCTGGAGATTTTCAATGCGAAGGACGGGGGCTACGTCTTCACCCAGGTGCACAACATCCAGCAGAACGTCCCGCCGGAGAATGTGGAAGCCATGTTCGCAGCGGCCCGTGAATTCGGCTGAGTGCCGACCGCGTGTATTGCCGCTGCACTGGATGCCAGGTAAAGAGATTTATTGGGACAGACAGAGAGAGGCGGTCACACCATCGGCTCGGAGCCGAGGCCGCCGATCTGTCCTTGCAACTGGAGCTGGATGGTCTGCTCGATAATCCTTCCCTGCGTCTCGCGGATATCGTTCTCCGCCACCTCTCCCATCTCCTGCATCTCCTGCATGATGAATTTCCGCACCCGATTCGACATGTTGTCCAGCATTTTATCTCGCACCTCGTTGCTCGCTCCTTTGAGGGCGACGACCAGATCCTTCTGATTCACCTCGCGAAGGAGCGTTTGAATCTCCCGGTCGGTCAGCCGGACCAAGTCATCGAAATCGAACCAACCCCCCTGGAAGCGCACCTGCTCCACCAGTTGCGGCGCCTCTTTTTCGAGCACCACCAGGACTTCCTCGCGGATCTCTTCTCCCAGCAGGGAAAAAAGCGTAAATAGCACCAGTTTCTCCTCGACCACCCGATCGATCATCAGATCGATCAGTGCCATCCTCTCCGCGTCCACCGCGTGTCTCTCAAGGGTCTCTCGCACCAGTCGCAGCAACAAATCCACCTGCTCGATCTCCAGCTTGGCCTCTGCTTCGCCGGCCCGAGGAGGGGGCGCGGTCGGAGCGGGTTTTTCCGGCTCTTTTTCGGGAGGAGATGATGCTTCCTCCTCGTCGGCCTGGGAGGGAGTGGGCTCGACGGGCTGCTCTTCGGGAGGAGATGGCGGTTCTTCCTCAGAATCCTCCTTTTCAGCGGCTTCTTCAGACGGCGGCTTCTCATCTCCGGAGGGACGGTCCCTGGGCGCGAGAAATACGGACAGTTTGTGCTCGGCGATGCGCGGATTGTCTCCTTGCTGGATGGACATGATACCTTCGATAATCATTCTCTTTGTCAGTATTTCCCTGCCGCTGTACTCCTCTAGTTTACGGGCGAAGGGGAAACCGATCAGAGTAGCCAGGATTCCGCCGTAGAGTAATGGCAGAGCCGTCTGCTTTACGAGGATCATTCCCGAGGTCGCAGTATCGATCTGCAATACCAGGACAATGAGTGCGCCAAGGATACCGAAGAAAGCCCAGTTGCGACCCAGGATCCTCATGGTCTCCTGGGCGTGTTTGTGCCGCTGTTCTAGGAATTGTGTCTCGGTCTCCAGAATGTCCATGATCAGGTCGGGCTCAGTACCATCGACGGCCAGGCGAATTCCCTGAGCAAGAAAGGGGTCGTCTTTCTGGCCGATGACCTTTTCCAGTGCGAGGATACCCTCGCGGCGAGCGGTTTCGTCCATGCCGACCATCCGCTCGATGAGCTTTATAGGAACACTACCGGTCCAGAAAAATGCATTTTTGATCACCCCAGGCAGAGTGACGACCCGATATAGGGGAAGAGAGATCAGAGTCGCGGCAAAACCGCCCACCGCCACAAAAACGAGCGTCATACCCTCGTACAGACCCGCCAATCCGCTTCCGGCCATACCCACCAGCAAGAGGATGCTCGCTATCAGTCCCACCATGGTAGTGATATCCATGAGCTGTTCCTTTCTGCGGAAGCCGTACCATGCCAGGCGGTACCGGTCTCCGAATCGGGCGTTTTTGCTCTCATCCTTTACCGGGAGCAACCCCATTATACGGCGCTGTCCGGAGACTATCAAGATCAAAATTTGGTGATTTTGCCAAGTGTACAGCATCTATCTCACTCCCTAGATTTATCTTGATCCTCTCTCTTTCCGGCAGTACCATACTGCTATTGAGAATCTTTCTGACCCGTAGGCGATCTCCACAGCGCCGCGGAAAATGCAGAAAGGATAGGCAACAGTGGCGAAAAAACAGGTGCCTTACAGACTCATTTTCCAGAATATTGCCGAGATGTCGGACGGGGAGTTGAAGATACTGCTGCGCGAGGTGGACCAGAAGGATTTGGTCGTCGCTCTCAAGGGATCTTCGGATGAATTGAAGGACAAGGTATTGGGCAACATGTCGGAACGGGTGCGGACCTTCATCACCGAAGAGATGGAATACCTGGGGCCGATGCGCCTGAGCGAGGTGGAAGAAGTGCAAAGGCGCATCGCACAGCAACTACTGCAGATAGTAGAACGAGGAAATATCACCCTTTCATCTCCGGAGCAAAGACGTCTCTACGCGCGCGAAAGTCTGGCGCCCGAACCCGGCCGAGGCCACTGGTGCACCTACGGTGCTAGAGATGGACTGGCCGGAGCAGATGTGCACGCGATTTTGCAGGATCGGGAGGGTTATCTGTGGTTCGGTACTGAAAGGGGTGTGAGTCAATACGATGGGCAGCGCTTTTTCAACTTTACGACCCGTGATGGATTGGCATCCAATCGCGTGACTTCCATGCTCGAAGATCGGCATGGAAATCTGTGGTTTACCACCGAAGGAGGGGTGAGTCGCTACGACGTCCAACAGGATGCTGGCCAGCGCTTCACCACCTTCACGACGCAGGATGGACTCGCCTCCAATCGGATAACCTCCATGCTCGAAGATCGGCATGGAAATCTGTGGTTTGCCACCGAGGTCGGGGGCGTGAGCCAGTACGACGGGAAGCGGTTTGTGACATTGACGACGCAGGATGGACTCGCTTCCAATCGGATACGCTCGCTGCTGGAGGATCGGGAGGGATATCTCTGGTTCGGCACCTACAGCGACGGGGCGACCCTGTACGACGGTCAGAGCTTCAGCTACTACACCGCCCACGGTTCCTTGTCCGTAAGTGCAGAGAGGCGTACAGGCACAGAGCGACGTAGTGACACACACGTTGATCAACCTGCCACTCAGCGCCGTGAAGCGCGCCCGGGAAGGGAGCGCGGCCAGACCAGAAGATCAGCGGAGCGACGGGGAGAACGCACCCAGACCGGTCTGGCGCACGATGCAGTGCGGGCGATCTTCCAGGACCGGGAGGGATACATCTGGTTTGGTACCTACAACAACGGCGTCACCCGCTACGATGGTCAGATCTCCGCTTCCTTCACCGTTGAAGATGGCCTGGCCCACAGTGCAGTGCGGACCATCTTTCAGGACCAGGAAGGATACATCTGGTTCGGCACGGTTGGAGGCGGGGTGAGCCGCTACGACGGTGAGATGTTTACCACCTTTTCAGAGGAGGACGGCCTACCTTCAGACCGGGTGGTGTCGATCTATCAGGATCGGGAGGGCTGTATCTGGTTCGGCACGCTCGGGAGTGGAGTAACCTGCTACGACAGCAAGAGTTTCGTCACCTATACTACTGAAGATGGCCTGGCCTCGAATCGCGTCACCTCGGTACAGGAAGATCGGGATGGACGGATCTGGTTCGGCACCGAGGTCGGCGGGGTGAGTCAGTATAACTGGGGACGATTCGTGCAGATGTCGACGGCGAGCGGATTGGCGGCAAATCGAATAACGGCGAGTCTCGAAGACCGGGAAGGGCGCCTCTGGTTCGCTACCAATGGGGGGGTGAGTCGTTTCGACAGGGGTAATTTTTCGATCTTTACAGAACAAGACGGACTGGCGTCAAACCGGGTTGTATCGATGCTGGAAGATCGAGATGGAAACCTGTGGTTCGGCACGGAAGTGGGCGGGGTGAGTCGCTATGATGAGGGACAGGATGTCGGCGAACAATTCTCGACGCTGACGGCTGAGGACAGGCTGGCATCGAACAGGGTCATGGCGATCTGCCAGGATAAGGGAGGACATCTCTGGTTTGGAACCAGCGGAGGGGCGAGTCGCTACGACGGCCAGCAGGACGGCGACGAGCAGTTCACTACTTTTACCGTTGAGGACGGTCTGGGGCACAATCTGGTGCGTGCGATTCTGGAAGATCGCGAGGGGTATATCTGGTTTGCCACCAACGAGGGCGTGAGCCGCTATGATGGCGTAGCATTTACTACCTTCACCATCCAGGATGGCCTGGCGAGCAACCTGGTGACGGCGATCCTGCAAGATGACGGCGGCCACCTCTGGTTCGCCACCCTCGATAATGGCGTGAGCCGCTTCGACGGTCGAGTTTTTCAGACCGTAAACCAGCAGGATGGACTGGGGCACAATGCCGTTCGCTCCATCGGCAAAGACCGGAAAGGGCAGATCTGGTTCGGGACCAATAATGGTCTGACGAAGTATCTCCCGAAGGATCCGTCTCCTCCCGGCATTTTCATCGATGCTGTGGTGGGAGATCGGCGCTATGAAGGAAGCGGCCGCGTCGAAGTTTCTGCCGGCGTCAGGTCGATCGCTTTCGAGTTTCACGGAACGAGTCTCAAGACCCGTCCGGAGAATATGGTCTACCGCTACTGCCTGAAGGGCCGGGGCGACGATTCGGTGAACACGCACGAGCGTCGCGTGGAGTACGAGAACCTCGAGCCTGGAGAGTACACATTCGAAGTCCGGGCAGTGGACCGGGATCTCGTCTATTCGGAGGAACCTGCCCGTGTGCAGCTGAGCGTCGTCAGGGATACCCGGGATGAACAGATTGACGAATTGGAAGCGCGGGTACGCGAACGGACTCAGGAGCTGGAGGGGAAAAATCGGGAGCTGGAAGAGGCCAAGGAGGCGGCGGAGCTCGCCAACCAGGCGAAGTCGCAGTTTCTGGCCAACATCAGCCACGAGATCCGCACCCCGATGAACGCCATCATCGGCTACGCCCAGATCATGCAGCACAGCTCGGATCTGCCCGTCACCCACCAGGATGCAGTGGCGACCATTCAGACCAGCGGCGACCATCTGCTCAAACTGATCAACGAGGTGCTGGACATCTCCAAGATCGAAGCCGGACGCATGGATCTGAGCGCCACGGACTTCGATCTGGTGCAGCTTCTCCAGAGTATGGGGGTGATGTTTGAGCTGCGCTGCCGAGAGCAGCAGCTAACCTGGAAGTTGGAGCGTCCCGAAGTCGCTTCTCTGCCGGTGCGCGGCGACGAGATCAAGCTGATGCAGGTGCTGATCAATCTGCTGGGGAACTCGGTCAAGTTTACGCAGAAGGGAGAAGTAATTTTGCGCGCAACGGCGGCGGATGGGGATAAATACATATTCGAAGTGAGCGATACCGGACAGGGGATTGCGCCGGGAGAGCAGGAAGCTCTGTTCCAGCCATTTCAGCAGGGGCAGGCGGGATTGGAACAGGGGGGCACCGGGCTGGGACTGGTGGTCTCGAAACGGATGGTGGAGTTGATGGGCGGTGAACTGGAATTCGATTCTGCTCCGGATCAGGGCACCCGCTTCTTCTTCACCCTTCATCTGCCGCCGGCCGAGGGCGAGATCAGCCCCGAGCGAGATGAGGAGTGGAACCGGGTGGTGCGGCTGGCCCCTGGTCATCAGGTGAAAGCCCTGGTCGCCGACGATGTGGCCGAGAACCGGGCGATTCTGACGCAGCTGTTGCAGGCCATTGGAGTCGAAGTGCATCTGGCGATAAACGGTGCTGAAGCGGTCGAGGTCGGCCGCCGGGAACGGCCGGATATCGCCTTCATGGATATCCGCATGCCGGAGATGGACGGCATGGAGGCAATGCAGCTTCTGGGGGAGGAACCCGGACGAGAGGAACTAAAGATAGTGGCGGTCTCGGCGTCGACGCTGGAGCACGAACGGCAGCACTACCTGGAGGCGGGGTTCGTCGAGTTCATCGGCAAGCCGGTGCGGATCGGCCAGATTTACCGCTGTTTGGCCGATCTTTTGGGAGTGGAGTACGAATACGAAGAGGAAACGGTGGCGCCCGAAGAGGGCCCCCTGGAACTGGAAGGGTTGGTCCTGCCGACCGAGGTCTACGATCGCTTGCAGACAGCGGCAGAGGTAGCCAGCGTGACCAGATTGCGGCAGACGCTGGAAGAGGTAGAAGTCTTGGGGGAAAGAGAATATCGATTGGCTGGACATCTGCGCGAGTTGGCCGAGAGCTTCGATTTGGATGGGGTGCTCAAAGTACTCGAAGCCGTGGGAAAAAAGTAAACGCATCATCTGCTTGCGGAGCGAAATCATGCTTCAGGAAAAAGACGGCGAGACAGGGATGGAGATTCTCATCGTCGACGATAACCCAAACAATCTCAAAGTTCTACTCCAGGTGCTCGAATCGGCGAGCTACGAGGTGCTGGTTGCGACCAACGGCGAGAATGCGCTCAAAATTGCGAACCAGGCGATTCCAGATCTCGTGCTGCTGGATGTCATGATGCCGGGCATGGATGGGTACGAGGTGTGTCGTCGGCTCAAGCAGAATGCAACGACCCTGCCCATTCCGGTAATTTTTATTACTGCTAACGATCAGGCCGAAGCAGTAGTGGCCGGCTTTGACGCCGGTGGGGTGGACTATATCCCCAAGCCATTTCGTCGCGAGGAAGTGCTGGCCAGAGTGCAGGCCCATCTGACCCTGCACCGGCTCACTCGGGAACTGGAGGCAAAGAACGTCGCCCTGGAGCAAAAAAACCGGGAGCTAAAAGAAACGCACGAACAGCTCGAACGGGCGCAGCGTCAGCTCATCGACGAACTCGAAGAGGAACTGCAGACGGCCCACGACATGCAGATGAAGCTGATGCCGCAAAAGTCTCCCCGCGCCGAGGGGATTGCAATGGCGGGGCGCTGTCTTCCGGCCAACCACGTTTGCGGCGATTACTTCCAATATTTTCATCAAGACGACCGACTCCTCGTCTGCCTGGCCGATGTCACCGGTCACGCCATGGAAGCCGCCGTCCCCGCTCTCGTGTTCGACGGCATTCTCAAGACCGAAATGCGCGCTGTCCAACCTCTCGAACAGCTCTTCTTTCACCTCAATCAGACTCTGTACGGAGCACTGGACGCGCGCACCTTTGTCTGCTTTGGCGTAGCCGAGATCGATCTCGAGTCCCGTGCCCTGCGCCTGACCAATAGCGGCTGTCCCTATCCGTATCATTTCCGGGCTGCTACAGACGATATCGTCGAACTACAGATCGAAGCCTATCCCCTCGGCGTCCGTCCGGATACGGCCTATCTGGCGATCGAAGTGCCGCTGGAACGAGGTGACCGAATTATCTTTTGCTCAGACGGCATCATAGAAGCAGTCGATGCACGGGAAGAGATCTTCGGCTTCGAGCGGACCGCGGAAATGATCCATCGGGGATGCGTGGAAGATCTGTCACCTGAAGCGCTGATCGATCTACTGGTCGATGCGGTGAAGGACTTCGCCGACGGGGTTCCACAGGGGGATGATATGACGTGTGTGGTAATGAAGATCGAAGGATGATTTTTATAGTAGATATGGCATCACATCGACATCGAAAAGAGATTCCATGAGCCGACCCCACTCTTCTTCTCTCGTCCGCTTTGGCCGAACTGACTTGTTCGTCACCCGTCTGTGTCAGGGAACTGCCTTCCGCCACCTGCCGCGCACCGAAGATCCGCGCGCCCTGGAGGTTTTGCACCGCTGTCTCGATCTGGGCATCAACTTTTTCGACTCGGCCACCGCGTACGGCTGGGGAGGTGCGGAGAAGGCGCTGGGCAAGGCGATCGTCGGCCGCCGTTCCGATCTGGTCATCTGCACCAAGATCATCCCCTCCTATCCGCCGGAGCGGGAGGGAGAACCGGGCCAATCCGCCCACTTCACCCGAGCCTTTCTCTGCGAACAATTGGAGGCAAGTCTCCGTCGACTCGGCACCGACTACGTCGATCTCTACATGCTGCACCAGCCCGACGCTGAAACGCCGGTCGCCGACATTGCCGAAGCTATGCGCAGTCTGGTAGAAGCGGGGAAGATCCGCTACTGGGGGGTCTCCAACCACAGCGCCGCCCACGTGAGCGCATTCGCCGAACTGGAGGTGGAGGGAACTGCTATAGCCGGGGTCGAAGATTACTACAACATCGCCGGCACTCACCTGGACGCAGACGGTCGCTCCCGCGTCCGGGTGTTCGAAGAGGAAATGTTCCCGATTCTGCGGCGCGAAGGTCTCGGATGCTTGGCGTTCAGCCCCATGGATACCGGCCATCTGGCTCCGGAAAATTCGGTCGAAGGAGACGAGCCACTGGCCGACCTGATCGAGACGCTGGATCAGGTGGCCGGCCAACTCGGAGTGCCGCGAGCGGCCGTCTGCGTCGCCTGGGTCCTGACCCGTCCGGAGATAACCAGCGTTCTCGCCGGCTCCGAAAGCTCCGAGCAGGTCGAGGCGAACCTGCTGGGCGCCGGTCTGGAGTTGGACGGAGAGGCACTGAGCGCGCTCGACGCGGCCAGCGCCTCCTTCAGAAGGGGACGGGAGGCGGAATGAACGAATCGCTGCGCGATCGCATCGTCGACGCCCACGTCCACGTCTGGACAGACGACACGGAGAAGTACCCGCTGGCGCCCGGTTTTCAGAAGGATGACCTGTGGCTCCCCTCCTTCACTCCCGAGGAGCATTTCCAATACAGCCGTGCCGTGGGTAAAGTGCGCATGAATCTGGTCCAGATGACCTGGTACGGCCTGGATCACAGCTACATCCTGGATCGAATCGTCGGCGATCCCACGACCTTTACCGGTACCGGTATGGTGTCGGCCGTGGCGGACGTTTCACTGCCCCCTCCGGACCGGGCCATGCGCGTCCTGGCCGCCGGTGGCATTCGCGCTTTCCGGGTGCGCGGGGGGCGAGCTCGGACATCCTTCGGCGATCCGAACCGCTGGCTCGAGTACCCGGGGTACGACCTGATGTTTACCGCCGCCACCGAGGACAATCTCGGTCTGAGTTTCCTTATGGGACTCGAGGATCTACCCGATCTGGACCGGATGTGCGCCCGCTACCCGGACGCGCCCGTCATCCTGGACCACGTGTGTGGCGTCCGCATCCGCGATGGTCTCTTTCCCGAGACGGAACTCCAGGCTCTGTGCCGCATGGCCCGACACCGACGGGTCATGGTCAAACTCGGTCCTTTCCAGGCTCTGGGGGACGGGCGGGCACCCTATCTCGACCTGCTACCGTTGATCGAGCGGATAGTCGATGCCTTTGGGCCGGAGCGCTGTATGTGGGAGAGCGACAGCGGCGGTCCCGTAGTCATGCAAAATCCCCACCGAGACTACCAGGCGGCCATCGACCTCATCCTGGACCGTGCCGACTTCCTGAGCGCCGGAGACAAAGAACAGATACTGGCGAAGACAGCGGCGGATTTTTTCTTCGCATAGGCTCTGGTCTTCAGACAGTTACAGCACAGTCAGACCTCACTGATATGCGCTGATTCGGGGATCTTATTACATTAAATGGTCTGAACTACGCGGACGCAGCAGTTGCCTCGCGGTTGCCTCGATTCGGCCGGCGTTCTTCAGCGCCGAAAAATGGTGCGACCTGGTGAGATGGGGATGCTCCACGGCTGCGAAAAATCTGATCACCGGATATGCACACCCATAAACGGAGGACCGCAGACATTCACGCGGGGTCCACATGAAAAATAGCCATCTGCACTATATCGGTCTGCTGTTGCTCTTCACCTCTTCCTTTGCCGCGTACAACTGGATATTCGGCTACGTCACCGCACTGCAATACGAGACACCCGACTGTTTCTTCGTATTCGGCTATGCCTTTCTGGCCGAGTGGCTCGACCATCCCGGCGGCCTGCTGGTCTACGCCGGCCGTTTCTTCCGTCAGTTCTACCACTACGAATGGCTCGGGGCACTGACGATCGCCTCGCTGCTGACTGCCTTCGGCCTGCTCCTTTATCTCGTCCGCAGGAAGCTGAACCAGACCACCGGTATCTTCCACACTTTTTTTCCGTGCGCCTTCCTGCTCGCCCTTACCGCGGGCACGGACGTCACCCTCGGGCTCGTCGCGATCTGCATCGCCTACCTGGTCTATCTGTCCATTCCCGGGAGAATCTCCAGACAGACCTATGCACTGTTGGCGACCCTCGGCCTGTATTTCGCCACAGGAGGGTATTTCTGGTTTTTCGTCGCCTGGGTAATTGCCTCGACCTGGTTCGACAGGCCGCTGTCATCCGGCCTCCCCTTCAAACTCCTCTACCCCGCGTTCGTGCTCTGCATCCCGCTCGCGGCCTATCGCTGGTTCTTCCCGATCTCTCTCGACAGCGCCTTCATATATCCTTTTGTCATATCCCCATCGATCCTGGATCTGGCGATTTCCATCTATCTGCTGCTCGTGCCACTCTGGGCGAAAATTCCATGGGGAACCCGTATAGAGTCCCTCAGCTACTCGCCGCGCGGCCTGGTGGTACAGACCGCGTTGCTGATCCTGCTCGCCGTTTCCATGCTCTACTCTTCCTACGATTCGACCACCAGGGAATTCGCCGAATACCACCAGCTCTACAAAACTCGTCAGTGGGATGAAATACTCGCCAGAGCCACAGCCAATCCCCCTCCGCACAGCATGATCCAGTTCTTCACCAACTTTGCACTCTATCACAAGGGGAAACTCCTGGAGGAGATGTTCAGCTATCCCCAACTGTGGGGCACGCGTGGCCTGATTCTGAAAGACAGCGAGGCCAAAGGAGATCTGAATCGGGCGATCTACAACAGCGACCTCTTCTTCGAAATGGGCCACATAAACGCCTCCTTCAGATTCGCCTATAACCAGTTGAACCTGGGCAAGACCTACGGCAATCTCAGGCGCCTGGCCGAATGCAACATGGTGAACGGCAACTACGCCATGGCAGCTAAGCACCTCAATACACTGGAGAAATCCCTGTTCCACAACGAAATTGCCAGGAATTATAAAGCCATCATAAGCGATCCCGAGGCGGCAAACAGACGCTTTGCACCCCTGAGAGTGAACCTTCCCACAGTCGAATTCGATCTGCGCATCGGCGAATTTTCGGCCCTCCTGGCCCTGCTGAAAAGCAATCCGCGCAACCGCATGGCTCTCGACTATCTGACCGCCTGGTGCCTGCTCGACAAAGAGTCGGTTCCCCTGTTTGCAGCCAACATGCACCTCTTCAAAGGGGTCGGCTACACTGCTCTGCCCGCCTACTGTCAGGAGGCGTTGATGCTGTGGGAAAAGTCTACCGGCGCCACCATCGACAAGAGCGGATTCGCGTACGATGCGCAGACGGAGATGCGCTTCGATAGATTCGGGCAGCAGATTCGGCAGTATCCCGACAGAAAAAGTGCACAGAGCGGTTTGCAGAGCAGTTTTGGCAACACTTTCGTCTACTACTACGCCACAATCTTTCCTCCCTACGAGAGTCTCGCTTCCTCTTCCTGGCTCCTGCTGGGCAATGAACTCTTCTCCAGGGGAGATGTCGACGAGGCGATCCTCTACTACCACCGGGCATTGCGTGGGAATACCGAGTACGCCGAGGCGCACATCAGCCTGGGCAATGCGTTGATGTATCAGGGGAAAACGGAGGAAGCCGCCGCCTACTACACCCGGGCGTTGGAGCTCAAACCGGGCCCCAAAGGAGCCCGCCAGCACCTGGGTGAAAACTGGCAGCTGAGAAGTCACTGAGGGCTGAGAATTCGATAACTCCGTCCATTACGGGGAAGTTCTGAGAGCTGAATTGCTCGATAGATCTTTCCAGCGAATAGACTGATTTTTCAGGCATTTTGCGGAATTATAGACTCTGCCGAAATTCAGAACGTCTGATTCAATCAGACGCAGTTTCTGAAGATCTATAGAGATCCACATCGACTGAGTTGTTCTGTATTCAGTCCTAAAGGAGTATAGCTCATGTCCACGCTGTTGCGCACTCTGCCTTTTATTTTCACTGGGCTGCTGTTTGCCTCCTGCAGGAGCGCACCCGATATCTCTTCGGCCACTCTCGTCGACAGACCGCCGCGCATCGATCCGGACTACACCTCTCTCGTCGTTCCCCCGAATATCGCCCCGATGAATTTCCGCATCGCAGAGGTGGGTCGCGACTATGTCGTCAAGATCTCTTCCGATGCCGCGGAGCCGATCGAACTCGAGTGTCCCGACGGCACCTGTCAGATCGAACCGGACGAATGGCGGGAACTGCTGCGCGAAAACAAGGGCAAGCAATTCTTCTACGATATCTATGTGAAGCGAGCGGACGAAACGTGGGTGCAGTTTCAGAGAATAACCAACGCGGTGGCCAAAGAGCCGATCGACTCGTATATCGTCTATCGCCGCCTCTTCCCCAACAAGAAGATTTCGAGCATCAGGGGGATCTTCCAGAGGAGCCTGGAGAGTTTCGAGACCTCGGCGCTCGCCACTTTGAGGGATGGCACCTTCACCTGCTTCAACTGCCACACCTTCCACGAACACAACCCGGACAAGTTCCTCATCCATATCCGCGGCAAGCACGCCGGCATGATGCTGGTCCTGGACGGCGAAATGCGGAAGATCGACACCAAGCAGGAGCCGATGTTCCGGCCGCTCGCCTACGCCTCGTGGCATCCAGACGGCCTGCACATCACCGCCACCATAAATATGTTCATCGGCCACTTCCCTTCCAGCGCCAAGAATTACTACTTCGACGCCATCGAGAAGAGAGGGGATCTGGTCGTCTACAACGTCGAGGCCAACAGTATCAGCACCACTAAAGAGGTGTTCGAGAACGAGTACATAGAGACGCATCCCTGCTGGTCTCACGACGGCAAACAGATCTATTTTGTGCGCGGCAGGGACAGACCGCTCCTTTCTCACGAGGATATGGACGCCTTCAAGTTCGATATGATGCGCATATCCTACGACGTCGCCACCGATACCTGGGGCTCTCCCGAAACGGTCATGGCGTATTCGCAAGCGGACAAATCCTGCGCCTTTCCCCGCCCCTCGCCGGACGGCAGATACGTGCTGCACATTCTGTCCGACAAAGCCACGTATCCGATCCACCAGAAGAGTTCCGACGTGTATCTCTTCGACCTCGAATCGAAGGAGTACAGGCGACTCGATTCGGTCAACAGCGAGTGGGCCGAAAGCTATCCGCGCTGGTCTTCCAACGGGCGCTGGTTCAGCATGGTGAGTAACCGCCGCGACAATATGAGTGCCCTGCCGTACTTCGCCTATTTCGACTCGGAGGGGCAGGTGCACAAGGCGTTTGTGCTGCCTCAGGAGGATCCGGCATACTACGACACCTTCACCGACACCTACAACGTTCTCGAAATGGTGAAGTCCAGGGTCAATATCGACCCATTCGAACTGGCCCAGGGCATGCAGCTTCCGGCCAAAAACGCCGTCTTCCCCAATCCTCCCGAAGTAGACGCGTACACGGGCGCGACGTGGATCCACGCCGGCATCCAGGCGGACACCAGCTCGGGGTACTGATCCAGGTGGAGGCAGACACCTCACGCCGTCCGTCCCACCGTAGACATGGAAATTTCATGATCCCCGCCGGAGTGCTCCGGCGGGGTTTTTTTGTCTCGATGTTACAGTGGACACACTGGCGGTTATTCGGTATCGTGTAGGTCGCACATCAGCACTCCAATGATAACGACGGAGAGGGAAGATGGACAAAAAGGTACGGATCGGAATTCTGGGCGGCGGCGGCATCCTCGGCGCCCACGCCCCCGGTTTTCGCAAAATGGTGGATCGCTGCACGGTCGCGGCCGTGGCCGAGCCGGTAGCTGCAAAGGGGGAGCGGATTCGGACGCTGCTGGGAGACGAGGTCGATATCTACGACTCCTACGAAGAGCTGCTCGACAGAGCGGATGTCGACGCGGTCGATATCCTCCTGCCCCACGACCTGCACCTGCCGGCTACCGAGGCCGCAGCCCGGGCGGGAAAACACGTTCTCACCGAAAAGGTGATGGCCCGCAACATATGGGAATGCGACCGCATGATCGAGGCCTGCGAGCGGGCGGGCGTGACCCTCACCGTCTGTCACGACCGGAGATACCACGGCCAGTGGCAGGCGCTCAAAAAGGTGGTCGACTCCGGCCTTCTCGGCGAGATCTCCTATTGGAAACTCGATCACAACCAGGATGTGGATCCGACCGCCGCCGGCATCGACTGGATCGCCGACCGGGACGCGCTCGGAGGGGGCGCCATCATGAGCTGCCTGACCCACCAGATCGACGCGCTGCGCTGGTACGGCGGGGAGGCGACGAGCGTCACCTGCATGACGAAGGATTTGCCCGACCGGATGCAGGGAGAGACCATCGGCGTGGTCATCGCGCAGATGGAATCGGGTGCCCTGGCGCAGCTTTCGATCAACTGGACTACCCGCTCCGGTAAGGACAGCCTTTTCAGTCCCGGGGCGAACGCAGATTCGAACGGACTCTGGTATGAAATGGTACAGGTCTGCGGCAGCAAGGGAGAGGCGTACTACATGGCGGGCAAGGGGACATTTGCCATGACTTACGAAGATGTCGATATATCGACGCTGATTCCCTGTGAAAAACCGGCTTCGCAGGGTAGCTTCGCCAGGGTAAAGACCGAAGATTGGACCGGGCATGAGCGCTGCGTCTGCGAGTGGATAAAATCCCTATGCAGTGAACCGGCCGAAATCGTCACCAGTGGATCCGCAGTGCGCGGCACCGTGGAATTGGCGGAGGCCGCCTATCGCGCTGCCGAGACCGGACGCGCGGTCCAGCTGCCGATCGAACCGAAACCCTGGGTATAGGAGGAATCATGCGCGTTGGGATAGACACCTTCACGCTGCGCGAGTTCGAACTCAATCCTTTTCAGCAGCTCGACTACATCAAAGAGCGCGACTTCGAAGGAGCGCAGTTCGGCGGCCTGCGATCGCTGAGTGCTGAACTGGACCCGGGCGAACTGGGCGAACTGCGGAGCCATGCCGACGCCCTCGGTCTCTACTGCCAGGTCTCCGTCTCCTCCCCCAATCCGCATCTCGGTGCGGACACCGCCGACAGCTGTATCGCCCGCATTTCCCGCGAAATCCGGGCGGCTGCCGCCTGCGGCTGGCACGAACTGCATTCCTCTCTCGGAGGGGACAGGACGCGTTTCGAGCACCCGGTCCCGTGGCCGCAGCACCTCGCCGACTCGGCAATCCTCATCAAACAGCTCGATCCGGTGCTGCGCGAGCACGGCAGCCGCATCAACCTCGAAAATCACGGCGACACGACCACCTTAGAACTGGTGCAGCTGGCGGAAAATGTGGGGCCGGAGATCGCCGGCATCTGCCTCGACACCGCCAACGTCCTCTGTCTGGCGGAAGATCCCGTGGCCGCGGCCAAACGGGCGGCACCCTACACCCATCTCACCCACACAAAGGATGCCATCGTCTACTTTTGCGACTGCGGCGTGCAGCGTCAGGGAAGACCCCCGGGTGAGGGGGCTCTCGACTGGGAGCAAATCCTCCCCATTCTCGCCGAGTACGAGCCCGACCTGCCGCTGTCCATAGAGGACCACAAATGGCTTTTCGAGGCCCGCTTCTTCGATCCCGATTGGCTCGAGACAGTCCCCGAATTGCCTCGGGAAGACCTGGCGGAAGTGGTCCGCCTGGCCTGGGACGGCCAGCAAAAGATCGATGCGGGGGCATGGCCCGCTCCCGAAGCGTACGAAGCAATTCCCTTTATGGAGCAAATTGAAGAACGGCTGGCATCGGGTAGAGATTATCTGATGGCAACGTTGGAAAAGCTGAACCTGCGTTCGTAAAATCAGACCCATTCGCAATATCAATTTTCAGGGAGGAAAACTCCACTATGGCACGCGATATCAAAATTACTCGCCTCACCGTCACTCACTTCAAGTTCGAGGTAGCCGACCTGGGCCTGGAGGAGAAGCTCGGCTTCGACACCGTGTACCAGCCCGGCAGTAAGCTCTCCTCGGGAGGGGGCGTGCTGAAAATAGAGACCGACGCCGGCATCTGCGGGGAAGTGCCCGGAGGAGTTGATGGACGGACCGCCCAGTATTTGATCGGACGCAGCCCGCTCGATCGCGAGACCATCTGGCAGGATCTCAAGCGCGCCCGCCGCAGCGCCGACGGCACCCCACCCGGGGCGATCGATATCGCCCTATGGGATCTGGCCGGCAAGCTCTACGACGCCCCTCTGTACGAACTCATAGGGGGTGCCTGGCGCAAGAAGCTGCCGGCTTACGCCAGCACCTACCACGGGGATGAAAACGGCGGCCTCACCAGCGCTGAGGACTACGGCCGTTTCGCCCTGCGCTGTAAGGAGGAACTCGGCTACCCGGCGTTCAAGATCCACGGCTGGGTCGGCGGTCCCATAGACCGGGAGGTGGCTGCAGTTCTGGCGATCCGCGAGGCGGTGGGGGATGATATGGCTCTGATGCTCGACCCGGCCGGTGCCTTCACCACCTTCGACGATGTGTTGAGAGTCGGACGGGCCTGCGATCAGGCGCGCTACATGTGGTATGAGGATCCCTTCCGCGGCGGCGGCTTTTCCCGCTTTGCCCACGTCAAGCTGCGCGAGCTGATCTCAACGCCGATGCTGATGGGGGAGCACGTGCGCGGCCTGGAGGCGAAGGCGGACACCATCTACACCGGGGCGACCGACTACGTGCGCGCCAATGCCAATGCCGACGGCGGCATCACCGGGGTGATGAAGATCGCGGCTCTGGCCGAAGCGCACGGGCTGGACGTGGAACTGCACGGCGGCGGTTTGGCGCACCGACACTGCATGGCGGTGCTGCGCCACGCCAACTACTACGAACTGGGTCTGGTGCATCCGGAAGTGGCCGATACCAAGCCCCCAATTTATCCCGAGAGGCGCTGGTTGGACGAGTTGGACTCGGTCGATGGGAATGGCTGCGTGGATGTGCCCGAGGGGCCGGGGTTGGGCGTGCCGTTCGACTGGGACTTCATCGACGCCCATAAGACCGGAGAGACTGTTTTCGAATGAGAGAGATTCGACTTTCGTAACGCGTTAATGACTTGTGCGGAAATTCCGTTCGCTCCCCTGGATTTGAGCGGGGTTTCCGCACAGATTCTGCAGCAAACGGTAGAACAGATCAGGGATTCCGCGCTCTCTTCAGCAGATCTTCCAGAAAAGAGATCCGCATCTCCACGTCGACCGCCTTTTGCTCGAACCCCGCTATTCTGAAGATCTTCTCCAGGCGCCGCAGCAGCGTCAAAACGCTGCTCGGCTTGGCTCCCGCGAGATTCTTGTATATCTCCGGATTGTATTCCGCATCTATTCTCGAAGCGCTGGGGTTCCGGAACGCCACGATCGTCGGCCCGGATTTCCCCTCTGCAGCGAATCGCTTTGCCACCTGCCAATGCACTTCCAGATCCCGGTAGAACTGGACCTGGACGGGAAACTCGTCCGCCCTGTCCAGATACCGCTGATAGACGAAGCTGCTGATGAAGATGTAGTCGAAGTTCTCGTACCATCCCAGATCGTAGAAACAGGACCAGCGCTGGGGATCCACCACATCTATGTGGAGTCTGATGTCGAGATAGCCGTTCAGCGCTTCTGGCTGGATGGTATAGGTTTCCAGCGCCACGAGCGATCCGGGCGGCACTTGTCCCTGGAACCAGACTCTGGCCTGGGAGCGCGTGTCGGGCGCGGAAACTCCGGCGTAGTGCGCTTCCAGGGCAAATCCCTGGGGCAGCAAGTAGAGCATCCCCGCGACGACCGCCATCCCCATTCTCCACGGAGCTCTGAAGCGGGCGGCCATAGCGAAAATGGCCGTCGCTCCCATCAGCAGAATGACGGCGACGACGGGAAGAAGATACCGGTCGGCGCGCATCTGCCACGTGGAAATCACCACCAGATAGATGACGATCCACAAGAACAACACTCCCCTTCTGGCATCCCTCTCTTTGATTGTCTGTATCAGGGCTACCACGGCCGCCAGACCGACGATTCCCGTAATCTTCCAGAGCTCCGCAGCGTAAAAGAGGATTGAAGTCGTGCCCGCATTCTGGCCGAAGTGACCCGTCTCCATGTGGATCCGCTCGTAGGTGAAATCGTCGAAGAAAGCGCCGAAATCGAACAGAATGAATGGATCGAGCAAAAAGAACGTCAGACCGGCAGTGCCCAGAGACAGGGCGATTTTGGCGAGAAGATCGTTCCAGTTGCGGCGTCTCTCGATGGTCGATAGAGCCGCGAAGATCAGGGGCACGACCAGCAGCGCCGCCGTGTATTTGGTGGCCGTTGCCAGACCGATTGCCAGCCCGGTTTTTAGAAAATCTCCGGGCTGCCCTCTCTCCTGGACATCCAGCAGAAAGAGCAGAGAGAGGAGGATGAAAAAGACGAGGGGAATGTCGACGATGATGTATTGAGCGAGACGGATGTGGAGGGCGTTGACGGCGACGAGAGCGGCCATTGCCGGACCGATGCGTTCCCCGAAACGGTTTCCCAGCAGCCAGGCTACCAGGATGGTGCACAGGTCGAAGAGAACAGTCACTCCGCGCCCCAACAGGGCGAAGGAATGCCAGTCAGTCTCCAGTAGAGTTCGAAATGTCTCGAGCGAGGGGACAGCGCGGAGGAGAAAACCGATGGAGAAAACAGCGGCCTGGAAGGCGAAATGGATGTAGAACGACAGTGCAGGGTAGTGGAAAAAGTGGGGATTGAAGTCGAATCCTCCCATCTCTCCGCCCCAAAAATTTCTGGCTTTGAGGATGGGCACCGCCTCTTCGAACAGATCGGGCAGCCAGCGCTCGAGATGGTGGATCCTCAGGAGGAGGGCGATTCCCAGCAGCAGTGCGAGAAGCAATCCCCGGCGCATTCTCAGTACAACTCTCCAGAGATGGGGATACAAAGTCAGGCGAATGTAGCGGAGGATCGGGCCATTCTATTTTGTCCCCTCAGTTGCGGTGAGCGGTACTCAGGCGCGGCTCAACAACATCTGCATCGGGTCTTCGATAAAGCCGACCAGCGTTTGCAGGAAGGGAGCGGCCATCGCCCCGTCGATTGCCCGGTGGTCGCACGACAGGGTCAGGGTGACCATCGGCCGCACCGCCGGTTGGCCGTCCACCGGCACCACCCGGTCGGCGATCTGCCCCAGCGCCAGGATGGCCGCCTGGGGAGGGTTGACGATAGCGTTGAAGCGATCCACTCCGTACATCCCCAGATTGCTGATGGTGAACGTCCCGTCGTTGACGTCCTGCTGTTCCAGTTTGCCCTCCTGTGCTCGTTCAATCAGCTCCTTCCGCCGGGTGGCCAGCTGGCGCAGATTCAACCGGTCGGCGCGGTGAACCACCGGCACTGTCAAACCCGCGTCGGTCGCCATGGCCAGCCCGATATTGACCTCTTCGGCGAGCGCCACGCCATCCCCCTCCCAGCGAGCGTTGAGGCGCGGATGCTCGCACAGCGCGACCGATGTGACCATGACGAACAGGTCGGTGTAGGTGATCTTTTCCTCGGCGCGCTGCTGTGTTTCGTCCCGCCAGCGGATCAGCTCATCGGCGCGTGCATCGGCGGACAAAAAGAAATGCGGCGCCTGGGTCCAGCTCTGACTCAGGCGTTTGACCATCGTCTTCCAGACGAAGCTGGCCGGTTCGACAGGTCCGGCAGAGGGAACAACCGGAGGGGATTCGGCCTGCCGGTCGATCGCAGCCTGTACGTCGACGGCCAGGACCGCGCCTTCCGGGCCGCTGCCCAGGAGAGAGCCCAGGTCCAGACCGTGCTCCGCGGCCAGACGCCGCGCTTTGGGCGAGGCCAGGAGTTTTCCGGACGGTGATGATTCTACCGCTGCTGCCGGGATGGGATGCGCAGCCGAGGGGGCCGGCTCCCGGTTTTCTTCGGGTATTGCTTCCGATTTTTCCGAAGGCTCGACTACAGGCCCGGTCGGCACCTCTTCTCCCGCAGACAGGATGAAGGCGATCACCTGCCCCACCGGGATCTCCTCTCCCGGGTCGGCGGTCACTCCGCCCAGCACGCCGGATGCCGGCGCCTCCACCTCGACCACCGCCTTGTCGGTCTCCACCTCCATCAGCGGCTCGCCGGCCGCAACCTCTTCTCCCTCCGCTTTGAGCCACTGCTGCAGCACCCCCGTCTCCTGCGCCATTCCCAGGGCGGGCATGATCACCTCTTTAGCCACGATCTCGCTCCTCCGTCGACGTCAGCTGCGGCCGCACAGCGCCCGGGCCGTCTCGACCACGGTCGCTGCGGTGGGAATGGTCAGGTCCTCGAGGGCCGGCGAAAATGGGATCGGCACGTCCATGGCACCGATCCGCCGGACCGGGGCGTCCAGATAGTAGAAGGCGCCCTCGGCGATCACCGAGGCGATTTCGCCGGTCACTCCGTAGCGCTCGTACCCCTCATCGATGACGATCGCTCGACTCGTCTTTTTGGCCGAATCGATGAGTGTCTGTTTGTCCAGCGGGAAGGTCGTTTGCGGATCGACCACCTCGGCGCTGATTCCCATCTCCGCCAGCTCCCCGGCCGCCTCCAGCGCCACGTGCACCATGCTGCTCGTCGCCACCAGGGAGATATCCTCTCCCTCCCTCATGATCTCGGCCTGGCCGAAGGGGATGGTGTACTCCTCTTCCGGCACGATTCCCTTGAGGGTGTACATCATTTTATCTTCGAAGATCGCCACTGGATTGTCGTCGCGGATCGCCGTCTTCATCAGCCCCTTTGCCGCGTACGGGGTGGACGGCAGCACCACCTTCAGGCCGGGGATGTGGCTGAACAGGGCGTGCAGAGACTGCGAGTGCTGCGCGGCGGAGCGGCGGCTGGCCCCCATCGTCGTCCGCAGCACCATCGGCACCTTCAGCTTGCCGCCCGACATGTAGTGGGTTTTGGCCGCCTGGTTGACCATCTGGTCCATGACCAGGGTCGAGAAATCCCCGAACATGATGTCGATCACTGGTCGCATGCCGGTCATCGCCGCGCCGACGCCCAATCCGGCGATTCCCGCCTCTGATATGGGCGAGTCGATTATCCGCTCCGGCCCGAATTCGTCCACCATGCCGCTCAGCACCTTGAAGACGGTGCCGGCTTCGGCGACATCCTCGCCCATGATGAATACCCGGGGATCCCGCCGGAGTTCTTCGGACAGCGCCTCTTTGATGGCTTGTCCGAAGGTTATTTCGCGTCCCTGCTCAGGCGTAGACATGATCATCCACCTCACTTTCATCCGGGTACGGGGCGTCGATGGCGAAGGCGACGGCTGCTTCCATTTCTGCCAGCACCTCCTCTCTGAGCCCCTCCAGAGCACCCTCTTCGGTCATTTCCTCGGCGACCATCCAGTCGGCCAGCAGCTTCAGCGGATCCCGCTCGGTCTCCCACAGAATCTCCTCTTCCTTGGGGCGGTAGTAGGCGCGATCGATGTCGCCGACGTGGTGGCCGCGGAAGCGGTAGGTGTGGCACAGCAGGAAGGAGGGTCCCTCCCCTTTACGTGCCCGCTGGACCAGCCGTTTGGCCGCTTTGTGGACCGCGCGCACATCCTGTCCGTCCACCTCTACGCAGTGCACGCCGAACGCCTTCGGCCTACCGCTAAGTTCGCCGGCCGCCGCCTCGGAGTTGTGCGTGTATTCGTTGAACTGATTGTCCTCGCAGACGTAGATGATCGGCAGGCTCCACAGCTGGGCCATGTTTATCACCTCGTAGAACGATCCCTGTCCCAGGGCTCCGTCGCCGAAGAAGCAGGCGGTCACCTGATCGCTGCCGCGCATCTTGCTCGACATCGCCGCGCCGGTGGAAATCCCGAAGCTGCCGCCGACGATGGCGTTCGCTCCCAGGTTGCCCGACTCCTGGTCGGCGATGTGCATCGATCCGCCCTTTCCCTGGCAGTATCCGGCCGCCTTGCCCAACAGTTCGGCGAACATGATGTCCAGAGCCGCCCCCTTGGCCAGGCAGTGGCCGTGGCCCCGGTGCGTGCTGGTGATGTAGTCCTCTTTGCGCAGCGCCTCGCATACGCCCACGGCGACTGCTTCCTCGCCGATGTACAGATGTGCCAGCCCCGGCATGATCGCCTTTGTGTAGAGCTCGTTCGCCTGCTCTTCGAAGAGGCGGATCTCGAGCATCTTGCGATAAATGTGAAGCCACTGGTCGACTTGTTTTTTGGATGGAGGCATCGCTACTCCTCGCAATCGGGTGAACAGGTGATATGGTATCGTTCGGCGGCCGAACCGGGTTCTGTCGGTGCCCGTTCAGTCGCTGATTTTCCAGAACTCAAGGTAAGAATTTTGGTGAATGAGAGCCACAGCCCCGCCGAAAAAACCGTCGATATTGCACCATGATTCAATGGAGAGCTATTATTGCGCGCCTCGGAGATGGTCGATTGGGATTGGCAGTTCTACGGAGCCGTTTCCCATTGATGCATAGACGGGAATGGAATATTTGGCCTCAGTTTATGTCAATCTTACCTATACGTTAAAGTTGATATTTTATTCTTGACATGCATTATCCAGCGTGCATCTATATACGATAATAGATATCCGACAAAGGCAAACCACGCGAAAGCGTGGGACGCAAAGGAGCGGGTCCTCGTCAGACCGACCTGGGGGTAGCATAGGTTCGGGAATGGGTAGGCCGATCCGTACAAGATAGCCGCACTGCCGAAGAAGAACGCCTGGGCAAGTGCGGTTTTTTTGGGTGCCTGGGTTATCGAGATAGGTCTCGGGAACGATGGAAACGGCTGCTGACATAGGAGGAGGATCGATGATGGAGATAGCAACAGCACCTCGCCGCCAGTTCACCCTGTGCTGTGTCAGTTGCCTCTGCTGGCTGCTGGCCGGCCCGGTGGCCGCGCAAACCCTCTTTACCGACGTAACCGAACAGATGGGGCTGGACGCCTTTCTCGGGCGGAGCGCGCGCAATGTGGTTTTTGTCGATTTCGACCACGACGGCTTTCAGGATGTATTTATCACCGAGAATAATAGCTCCGCAAGGCGCCTCGGTCTCTACCACAATACGGGGGATGGCCGCCTGGAAGACCAGACCTTTCGCCTGCCGACCGATCTCCATATCAGAAAGGGAAGCGCCGGGTCGATCTTCGGGGACTACGACAACGACGGCGACGAGGATCTGTTTCTGCCGGTACGGCCGCACAATGTGCTGCTGCGCAACGACCGGGGTCTGTTTACCGAGGTAGATGCGGGAAGCGATCTGGCCGACAGTCTGTATACAGATAACGCCATCTGGCTGGACTACGACCGGGACGGGTATCTGGATCTCTATGTCGGTAGCCGATATGCCGATGAAACCTATGCGGCTCGTGCCAACCGATTGTTGCGCAACAATGGCGATGGGACCTTTACGGACCAGACCGCCGTTGCCGGGCTGGACATACTTTTCGACCCTGAGTGGGGAGGATCCCATGGGGCGATGGCAGCCGGCGATTTCAACGACGATGGGTGGCCCGACCTCTACGTAGGGGTATTTAGCCACGCAAACCGTCTGTTTCTGAGCGACGGCGAGGGTGGCTTTCAGGATGCCACCAGCAGTGAGGTCGGCGATGAGGGAGAAGCGTTCACAGTCGCTGTCGGCGACATCGATAACGACGGCGATCTGGATATCTTCCAGGGAAGCGGTAGCGATGGGCTGACTTCTCGCTCGCAGATGCTGCTGAATCTGGGCGGAGGTGAGTTCCTGGATGCCACGGCAGCCTTGGGTCTGGGCCTGGCATTATTGGGCACCAATACGGATGGTGTGGTCTTTGCGGATATTGACAACGACGGCGATCTGGATCTGGTCATTGGAAGAGTGGAAAAGGAATCGGACCTTGAGAATCTTCTCTTACTGAACGACGGCACGGGAATGTTCGTGGACCAGACGGCCGTGTCCGGCATAGAGGATGCCGGGGCGTATACGGCCGTTGGCGACTACGACGAGGATGGCTTTGTCGATCTCCTGTATTCTTCCTTTACTCGCGACCTGACCGCTCTCTTCCGCAACAACGGCAATGCCAATCACTGGCTGCGGGTAGAGCTGGTGGGCATCGAGAGCAATCGCAATGGCATCGGTAGTCGTCTGCTGGCCACGTCGGGAGATCTGGAGCAGATACGGGAGGTTCTGGGCGGTGTGGGACGTCAAGAGGATGAGCGGGTGGCGCATTTCGGCCTGGGTGACCGCATCCAGGTGGACCGTCTGGAAGTGCGCTGGCCGTCGGGACAGGTGGACGTGCTGACGGACGTGTCGGCCGATCAGAAGATCCGGGTCTTTGAGGGCACAGAGGGATTCCACGTAGTGAGACCGACGCGTTGGGAGCACAACCTGCCCGATGAGGTGACCCGGAAAACCCAGCGCGAAATAGCGATAGCGGTGTGGTCGGCACGCTTCGACCCGGATGCCACCATCACCCGGGTCACGGCCGACTTGAGCGAATTCGGGGGACCGGCCGATCTTCCCCTGAGTCCGGATGAGGAGGGAGCCTACCGGCTGGACAGTTCGCTGGAGATCGATGCGCTACGGGGTTCCTACACGGCTTTTGTGAACATCGAACAGAATACCTCTCTGGGGGATTACTGGGTCCAGCTATCGAAGACGCTGACGGTGCTGCCGGATGAGGATGTCGACATTTTCGGCCGTGCGGGGGAGGAGGACTGGACGTGGCACGAGCAGGATTTGATCCGGGTGACCGACCATCCGGAAGCCGATTACGTGTCTTCGTGGTCTCCGGATGGCACGCGACTCGCTTTCGAAACGTACCGGGATGGCAATGGGGAGATCTATGTTATAGATGCCGATGGAAGCCATCCGATCAACCTGACGAATGACCCAGCCTATGATGGGTTCCCTGCCTGGTCTCCGGACGGTACGAAGATCGCCTTCATATCCAATCGAGAGGAGGATTATGAGATCCATGTAATGGACGCCGACGGGAGCAATCCAGTCAACCTGACGATGCTCGACGGGTTTGATGGCTATCCTTCGTGGTCTCCGGATGGGACACAGATCGCGTTCAATACTAAGCGGGATGGCAACTACGAGATCTATGCGATGGATGCGGATGGGGGCAACCCGACCAACCTGACGAACCACGACGCCAGAGATGAGGTTCCCTCCTGGTCTCCGGATGGCACGCGCATCGCCTTCCTATCCGATCGGGAAGGGGAGGGCGAAGTGTATGTGCTGGATCTGGAAACCGGTAATGCGGTCAAACTGACGGAAGGTTTTGCTGCTCCCGCCTCTGCATGGTCTCCGGATGGGACACAAATTGTCTTCGAAACGTGGAATGGTGATGGGGAGCTCTACGTGATAGATGCCGACGGGGGCGATCCGATCGAGATGACCCACCACCCGGGGAATGATATGAACGCCGTGTGGTCTCCGGACGGCAATAGGATCGCCTTTGTTTCCAACCGCACGGGGAATTGGGATCTGAATATACTGCATATGGGCGACGCGAGTCGGGTCGAGATCGATCCGGAAGAGCGGGGGACCGTCTTCACCGGAAGCGAAGCGCTGGCCGTCCGAGCCGACTCCGACTGGTGGCTGAGTTGCCAGCCAGCGGCACCATTCGACTGGACGGGGTACGGAGCATTGGGGTTCGCCTTCCATCCGGGAGATCTCTCCGCTTCGTCAGGGAAAGAACTCAGCGTTTGGATCCGGGGGAAGGAAGTGGATCTACTGAGTGAGGGATGGATCGATTTGACCGATGCGAAGTGGCAGGTGGTGGAGATTCCCTTCGAGCAGTTCGAGCTGAGGGAGCCAATCAATGTTATCGATTTCTCGGGGGATTTCACCGGCAATTTCTACATCGACGACCTGCGACTGGTGCCGGCTAAACCTTTATCATCGGGATCAACCGCTGTGGTCGAGGAGCATGAGGCGGGGCTGCCGTTGAGGTCGACACTGGAGCAGAACTATCCGAACCCGTTCAACAGCGGCACGGTGATCGACTTCGCCCTGTCGGAGCGTCGTGATGTCGAACTATTGGTCTTCAATCTGGCCGGGCAGCAGGTGGCGACGCTGGTGGAAGGAGTGCGGGAAGCCGGGATGTATGCGATCCACTGGGACGGTCGCGACGATGACGGTCGGCAACTGGCCAGCGGCGTGTATCTGTATCGGCTGCGGGTGGGAAAACAGCAGGTGGAGACGCGGAAACTGGTGTTGATCCGGTAGGATGGGATACGACGAGGAGTAATCGGGAATTACCCGGAATTCGGGGCGGCGAGTCCGGAAAAGTGGACGCAAAGCCGCGTATATGCCTGATTTTGTCCGGAAAGCTGGACGAGATTCTGCCGATGGATTCCGGGTAATGTTCCTCCCATCTGCTCATTATCCTATAAATATCAACGAGTTACTGCTCATTCTCAGCTCCTGATTTTCTTTTTGGCACGGCGTTTGCGTTTTCATGTTCCATCTGTGAAACTGTCCACTTTTCCTGAATGGTTTCCCTACCAATTGCTCTGCGGTCCGTCTTCCTCACCCTATCAGGGAGGAGCGATCATGACTGCTTCCGCATCCCGCCGTTTGATCCCCATATTCTCTGTCTTTGTCTACGTCAGCCTGCTGTTAACCGGCATGGGTGAAGCGCAGACCCTTTTCACCGACGTGACCGGACAGGTGGGGCTGGACGCCTTTTTGGGGCGCGATGCGCGCAATGTGGTCTTTGTCGATTACGACAACGACGGCTTCCAGGATGTGTTCATCACCGAGAATAGATCCTCTGCAAGGCGCATCGGCCTCTTCCACAATACTGGAGATGGCCGCTTGGAAGACCAGACCTTTCGCGTACCGACCGATCTCCATATCAGAACAGGAAGCTCCGGGTCGATCTTCGGGGACTACGACAACGACGGCGACGAGGATCTGTTTCTGCCGGTGTGGCCGCACAATGTGCTGCTGCGCAACGACCGGGGTCTGTTTACCGAGGTAGACGCGGGAAGGGATCTGGCCGACAGTTTGTGGACAGAAAACGCCCTCTGGCTGGACTACGACCGAGATGGGTATCTGGATCTCTATGTTAGCAGCAACTCTTCATCTGAAGCCTATGCTCCTCGCGCCAACCGGCTCATGCGCAACAATGGCGATGGGACCTTTACGGACCAGACCGCCGTTGCCGGGTTGGATGTCCTCGTCAATCCTGTGTGGGGAGGATCCCTTGGGGCGATGGCGGCCGGCGATTTCAATGACGACGGATGGCCCGATCTGTTCTTAGGGGTTTTTAGCCACGCGAATCGTCTGTTTCTGAGCGACGGCGAGGGTGGCTTTCAGGATGCTACCAGCGGGGACATCGGCGATGTGGGAGAGGCGTTCACCGTGGCTGTCGGCGATATCGACAACGACGGCGATCTGGACATCTTCCAGGGAAGCGGTAACGCCGAGTTGACTTCGCGCTCGCAGATGCTGCTGAATCTGGGCGGAGGTGAGTTCCTGGATGTCACGGAAGCCCTGGGTCTGGGCTTGGAATTATTGGGGATCAATGTAGATGGCGCGGTCTTTGCGGATATCGACAACGACGGCGATCTGGATCTGGTCATCAGCAGAGCGACAAAGGAATCGGGTGATGAGAATCTTCTCTTGCTGAACGACGGCACGGGTATGTTCGTGGACCAGACGGCCGCGTCGGGCATAGAGGATGTCGGGGCGTATACGGCGGTTGGCGACTACGATGAGGATGGCTTCGTCGATCTCCTGTATTCCTCCTTTACGCGCGAACTGACCGCTCTTTTCCGCAACAACGGCAATGCCAATCACTGGCTGCGGGTAGAACTGATGGGCATCGAGAGCAATCGCAATGGCATCGGCAGTCGTCTGCTGGCCGCGTCGGGAGATCTGGAGCAGATCCGGGAGATCCTGGGAGGGGTGGGACGCCAGGAGGATGAGCGGGTGGCGCACTTTGGTCTGGGTGACCGCACCCAGGTGGACCTTCTGGAAGTGCGCTGGCCGTCGGGACAGGTGGATGTGTTGACCGACATCCCGGCGGATCAGAAGATCCGCGTCATCGAGGGACAGCAGACCTACCACGTCGCCCAGCCTACGGTCTGGAAAAGCCCTCTCCCCGATTCGCTGGTAGCAGGATCTACCGTCGATATCGGGGCAACCGTCCTACCGGCACTGTTTGAACAAGAAGCTCAGATCAATCGGATAACGGCCGATCTGAGCGAACTGGGTGGTCCGGAGGCCGTGTCTTTGACGGATATCGGGGACGGCCTCTATCACCTGGAATCCGTCACCGTCGTCGAGTCGCCCAGAGGATGGAGGACGATCTCGGTGATGGTCGACCAGACCACGTCGCTGGGTCCCTACTGGACGCGGTTGTCGAGATCGTTCACCGTGCTACCGAGCGAAGATTTGATACTTTTCGGAGATGCGCTGCTGGAGGGTTGGAAGTTGACTTCCCAACGGAAGGTGGAGTTGGATCCGGAAGCGATGGCGAAGACCTACCAGGGAAGCAGGGCACTGGGAGTACAGACCAATGGAGACTGGGGAGTGTCCTGCAAACCTCCGGAACCGCTGGATCTCTTGGGGTACGACACCTTACAGTTCGCCATTCATCCCGGAGATGCCAGGGGGACCAAGCTGCTTTTTCTTGTCGGCGCATTTAAGGTGGATCTGCTTTCCAAAGATCCGAAAGACATCCGCGTGGATCTGGAAGATCACTCCTGGAAGGTGGTCGAGATCCCCGTGGCGTCTATGGGCCTGGACGATGCACTGAGCGGCATTTTCTTCTCCGGCCGTCTGGAAGGCACCTTCTACCTGGACGACATCCGCCTGGTGGCTGCCAAACCGGGCGATGACACCAATACTGTCGTCTTGGAGCAGCATTCTCCCACGCTCCCGCGATCATTCTCCCTCGCCCAGAACTATCCTAATCCCTTCAACAGCGCCACGGTGATCCGCTTCGCGTTGCCGACCGCTGCCAACGTGGACCTGGCGATTTTCAATCTGGCGGGCCAACAGGTGGCAACGCTGGTGGACGGGATGCGAGAAGCCGGGACGTATACGGTGAACTGGGATGGTCGAGATGACGATAGTCGAGGGTTGGCCAGCGGTGTGTATCTGTATCGGCTGCGAACGGGCGATGGGCAGGTGGAGACGCGGAAACTGGTGCTGATCCGATGACGATCGGAAGCAGAAGGGATTCAACCAACGGAAGGCATATATCATGAATAGATGGCTTGGTCTGGCGATGCTGGCGATGCTACAGTTGTGGGTTCCGCATTCCGTGTCGGCACAGCGACGCCTGGACGATGCAGCGATCAAGGATATCCTGGAGGAGCGCATAGATACTGTCCGCCGGGGGGTTGGCATCGTGGTCGGAGTAGTCGACGCCAACGGCCGCCAGATTATCAGTCACGGCCGGATGATCCGCGACGGAGACCGGCAACCTGGTAGCGACGCGTTGTTCGAAATCGGCTCGATCACCAAGGTTTTTACCTCCGTCCTACTGGCCGATATGGTCGAGCGGGGAGAGCTCGCGCTGGACGATCCGGTCGCTGACTTCCTCCCCGAGTCAGTGCGGGTTCCCGGCTCGGAAGGCCGTGCGATCACGCTCCGCGACCTGGCGACCCACCGCTCGGGATTGCCTCGCATGCCCGACAACTTCGCGCCGGCAGACGATGCTAATCCCTATGCAGACTATACGGTCGAAAGGATGTATCAATTTCTCAACGGCTACAGCCTGCCCAGGGACGTCGGCGCGCAGTTTGAGTACTCCAATCTAGGAGTCGGCCTTCTGGGGCACGCTCTGGCGCTGAGGGCGGGGATGGATTATGAGACACTATTCATCGAGCGGATCGCCAAATCGTTGGGTCTGGTCGATACGCGCATCGTGCTCGGAGCCGACCTGCGGTCGCGTCTGGCGACCGGGCATAATATGGGGGGGAATCCGGTGGCCAACTGGGACATTCCGACGCTGGCGGGGGCTGGGGCGATTCGCTCGACGACGAACGACATGCTGGACTTCCTGATGGCAAATATGGGTCTACACGAGACCGATCTGGCGCCAGCGTTGACCGCGACGCACGTCAGGCAAAACAACACGGACATCCCTGGGATGAGTATCGGCCTTGGGTGGTTGATTCTAAACACTGCGGGTCATCGGATCTACTGGCACAACGGAGGCACCGGCGGCTACCGGACCTTTGCTGGTTTCGACCCGGACCGGCAGTTCGGTGTCGTTGTGATGGGCAATTCGACGAATGACGTGACCGATATCGGGTTCCATCTCTTCGACAGCAGTTTCCCTCTGGCCACGCCGCAGCCCCTACCCGAGGTGGTCGATCTGGATCCTGCACTGCTGGATGCATACGTGGGCGAATACGAGATCGTGCCCGAGTTCATCCTCACGGTCACCAAGGAGGGCGACCGGCTCTTTGTCCAGGCTACGGACCAGGGAAAGTTCGAGGTGTTCCCAATGTCAGACACACGATTCTTCTATACCGTCGTCGAGGCGCAGATCACCTTCGTCAAGGACGAAAGCGGTGAGGTGACACATCTGACCTTGCACCAGGGCGGCATCGATCAGGACGCACGAAAACTACCGGCGTCGACTGCTGTGCTGGAGCACCACATAACCGCGTTGCCCGAGCAATTTCGCCTGCATCAGAACTATCCCAACCCGTTCAACAGCGATACGGTAATCCGCTTCTCGCTACCGGCCGCTGGCGACGTGGACCTGGCGATCTTCAACCTGGCCGGTCAGCGGGTGACGACGCTGGCCGACGGCATCCGTGCTGCCGGCAGCTACACCCTCCGCTGGGATGGATGGGATGATGAAGGACGGGCGTTGGCTGCGGGCGTCTATTTGTATCGACTGCGGGTGGGAAAGCAGCAGATAGAGATGCGGAAACTGGTGTTGATCCGGTAGCATTTTGTGCGTTTCCACAAAGAATTCAAGTTCTGTGTCACTCTGGAATAGTAGCTATAAACGGCGTATTTACATGTAACAGTATTACCAAAACAGATCTCTAGAACGACGGAAAAAGATGCTGAAAAAGGAGGATCGATGATGGAGACAACAACAGCACCTCGCCGCCTATTTGCTCTGTGCTGGGTCAGCTGTCTCAGTTGGCTGTTAACCGGCCCGGTTGCCGCACAAACGCTCTTCACCGACGTGACCGAACAGGTCGGGCTGGACGCCTTCATCGGGCGCAGTGCGCGCAATGTGGTCTTCGTCGATTACGACAACGACGGCTTCCAGGATGTGTTTGTTTGCGAGAATAGATACACCACCCCAAGGCGCAGCGGCCTCTTCCACAATACGGGGGATGGCCGCTTTGTCGACCAAACCTTTCGCCTGCCGACCGATCATCATCTTGCCAATGGAAGCGGCGGGGCAATCTTCGGCGATTACGACAACGACGGCGACGAAGACCTGTTCCTCCCGGAATTTCCACACAATGTGCTGCTGCGCAACGACCGGGGTCTGTTTACCAGGGTCGACGCGGGAAGCGATCTGACCGATAGTCTGTGGACGGCAAACGCCCTCTGGCTGGACTACGACCGGGATGGGTATCTGGATCTCTATATCGGCAGCTACCGTGCGGATGAAACCTATGCGCTCCAGGCCAATCGGCTCATGCGCAACAACGGCAATGAGACCTTCACGGACCAGACCGCCGCCGCCGGACTGGAGATACTTTTCCACCCTGAGATAGGAGGAAGTTGGGGGGGGATGGCGGCCGGCGATTTCAACGACGATGGATGGCCCGACATATACGTGGGGGTACCTGGCTACTCGAACCGTCTGTTTCTGAATGACGGCGCTGGTGGCTTCCAGGATGCCACCAGCGGTGATATCGGAGATGAGGGAGATGCGTTCACTCTCACCATTGGCGACATAGACAACGACGGCGATCTGGACATCTTCCAGGCGGCCGGAGGAACGGAGGATGAGGGTTCTTTTCGTTCGCTGATGCTGCTGAATCTGGGCGACGGTCAATTCCTGGATGTCACCGAAGGTGTAGGCCTGGGTGTAGGAGTAGTGGGAATCAGTACGAATGGTGTGACCTTTGCGGATGTCGACAACGACGGCGATCTGGATCTGTTCGTTGGAATGTCGTTGTATGAGGAATCGGATGATGAGCCTTTTCCTTTACTCTTGCTGAATGACGGCAGTGGCACCTTCGTGGACCAGACGGCCGCGTCCGGCATAGAGGATTTCGGGGCGTATGTAGCTGTCGGCGACTACGACGAGGATGGCTTCGTGGATCTCTTGTTTGCGTCCTTTCCCCGCGAAGTAAACGCTCTCTATCGCAACAGCGGCAATGAAAATCACTGGCTGCGGGTGGAACTGGTGGGCATCGAGAGCAATCGCAATGGCATCGGTAGTCGTGTGCTGGCCACGTCGGATGAGTTGGTGCAGATGCGGGAGATCCTGGGGGGGGTGGGGCGCCAGGAAGATGAGCGGGTGGCGCATTTTGGACTGGGCGACCGCACTCAGGTAGACCATCTGGAGATCCGCTGGCCGTCGGGACAGGTAGATATCCTCAGCGATATCCCGGCGGATCAAAAGATTCGAGTGTTCGAGGGCAGAGAGGGATTCCACGTGGTACAGCCGACGCGTTGGGAGCACAACCTGCCAGATGAGGTGACCCGGAAGGCCCAGCGTGACATAGCTATCGCCGTGTGGCCGGCACGCTTCGACCCGGATGCCGCCATTACCCGGGTCACCGCCGACCTGAGCGAACTCGGTGGACCGGTCGATCTGCCTCTCGAATCAGGTGAGGAAGGAATCTATCGGCTGGACACTTCACTGGAGGTCGACGCGCCGCGGGGTGCCTACACGGCTTACATCAATATCGAACAGCGCACGTCGCTGGGGGATCACTGGGTCCAGCTGGCGAAGACGTTGACGGTGCTGCCGGATGAGGATGTCGACCTCTTTGGCGGTGGAGGGGAGGAGGACTGGGCGTGGCACGGTCAGGATCTGATGCGGCTGACCGACCATCCGGAGACCGATTACGTGTCTTCGTGGTCTCCGGACGGCACGCGACTCACCTTCCAAACGTACCGGGATGGCAACGGGGAGATCTATGTGATCGATGCCGATGGGGGCGATCCGACTAACCTGACGAATGATCCGGCCTATGATGGATTCCCTGCCTGGTCTCCGGATGGGACGAAGATCGCTTTCTATTCCAATCGAGAGGGGGATTATGAGATCCACGTTATGGACGCGGACGGGGGCAATCCGACCAACCTGACGATGCTCGACGGGTATGATTTCTATCCTTCGTGGTCACCGGATGGGACGCAAATCGCCTTCCAAACGTACCGAGATGGTAATTTGGAGATCTATGCGATGGATGCGGATGGGGGTAACCAGACCAACCTGACCAACAACGACGCCAGAGATGGTATTTCCTCCTGGTCACCGGACGGCACGCGCATCGCCTTCCAATCCTATCGGGAGGGTGAGGGTGAGTTGTATGTACTGGACCTGGAAACCGGTAATGTGACCAAACTGACGGAAGGTTTTGTCGCCCCCGCCTCTGCCTGGTCTCCGGATGGGACCCAGATCGTCTTCGAATCAGAGCGCAGCGGCAACCTGGAGATCTACGTGATAGACGCCGACGGAGGGGATCCGATCGAGATAACCCACCACCCGGAGGGGGATATGAACGCAGTGTGGTCTCCGACCGGCAATCGGATCGCCTTTGTTTCCAAACGCGTGGGGAACTGGGATCTGTTCATCCTGAGTATGGACGAAGCGAGTCGGGTCGAGATCGATCCGGAAGAGCGGGGAACCGTATTCACCGGCAGCACAGCGCTGGCAGTCCGCACCGGTGCCGACTGGTGGCTGAGCTGCCAGCCAGCAGCACCGTTCGATTGGACGGGGTACGGAGCATTGAGTTTCGCCTTTCATCCGGGGGACCTGTCCGCTTCGTCAGGGGAAGAGCTCAGCGTGTGGATCCGAGGGAAGGAAGTGGATCTACTGAGTGAGGGACGGATCGACCTGGCCGAGAAGAAGTGGCAGGTCGTGGAGATTCCCTTCGAGCAGTTCGAATTGAGGGAGTCGATCGCCGCGGTCGATTTTTCGGGGGATTTCACCGGCAGTTTCTTCATCGACGACCTGCGACTGGTGCCGGCCAAACCCTCCTCGTCGGAATCGACCGCCGTGGTCGAGGAAGATGCGACGGGGTTGCCGTCGACGTTCGCGCTGGAGCAGAACTACCCCAATCCGTTCAACGCGAACACGGTGATTAGCTTCTCACTGCCGGAGCGTCGGGATGTCGAATTGGCGATCTTCAACCTGACCGGACAGCAGGTGGCAACACTGGTGGAAGGGGAGCGCCAGGCCGGCACCTACGTCCTCCACTGGGACGGTCGAGACGCCGACGGACAACCACTGGCCAGCGGCGTATATCTGTATCGGCTGGGCGTGGGAGAGCAGCAGGTGGAGACGCGGAAACTTCTGTTGCTTCGCTGATGATCCAGAGCAGAAAGTGGTTCAGGCTTGAATGGGTAAAACCCGGGAAAAAACTGACATGGGAGGAACGATCATGAGTATCACAACCGCACCTCGCCGCCTGTTCGCCCTGTGCGTCATCAGCTTCCTCGTTCTGCTGCCGACCTTTCCGGTGGCCGCGCAGACCTTCTTCACCGACGTGACCGAACAGGCTGGACTGGGCGCCTTCCTCGGGCGCGATGCGCGCAACGTGGTCTTCGTCGATTTCGACCACGACGGCTACCAGGACGTGTTCATCACCGAGAATGGACCCTCCGCAACGCGCACCGGCCTCTTCCACAATACGGGGGATGGCCACCTTATCGAACAGACCTTTCGCCTGCCGACTGAGCTCCATCGTGAAGACGGATTCGCCGGGTCGATCTTCGGCGATTACGACAACGATGGAGACGAGGATCTGTTTCTGGTGGTATGGCCGCACAATGTGCTGCTTCGCAACGATCGTGGTCTGTTCACCCAGGTAGACCCGGGAAGCGATATGAGCGACAGTTTGAGAACAGACAACGCCATCTGGCTGGACTACGACCGGGACGGATACCTGGATCTCTATGTCAGCAATCAGTACGCCGATGAAGGCTATGCGACCCGCACCAACCGGCTGTTGCGCAACCAGGGGGATGGCACCTTCACGGACCAGACCGCCGTCGCCGGGCTGGACATTCTCTTCCATCCCGAACTGGGAGGAGCCGATGGAGGGATGGCGGCCGGCGACTTCGACGACGACGGCTGGCCCGATCTCTACGTAGGGGTATTCGGCCACGCGAACCATCTGTTTCTGAACGACGGCGCCGGTGGCTTCCGGGATGCCACCATCGGCGATATCGCCGATGAGGGAGAGGCGTTCAGCCTCGCTGTCGGCGACATCGACAACGACGGCGATCTGGACATCTTCCAGGGAGCCGGAGGATCGAATGAGATGGGATTTCGCTCGCTGCTGCTGCTGAATCTGGGCGAAGGTGAGTTCATCGATGTCACAGAAGGCGTGGGGCTGGGCGTAGAAGTAGTGGGCTCCAGCGTGGATGGTGTGGCCTTTGCGGATGTCGACAACGACGGCGATCTGGATCTGATCATGGGGATTTCGATAAAGGAGGATTGGGGGTATCGACTCTTGCTGAACGACGGCACAGGTACCTTTGCGGACCACACGGCCGCGTCCGGCATAGAGGACTACGGGCCGTACGTGGCGATTGGCGACTACGACGAGGACGGCTTCGTCGATCTCCTGTATGCCTCCTTCAACCGCAACCTGACCGCTCTCTACCGCAACAACGGCAATGGCAACCACTGGCTGCGGGTGGAACTGGTCGGCATCGAGAGCAATCGCCGTGGCATCGGCAGTCGTCTGCTGGCCACGTCGGGAGACCTGGAGCAGATGCGAGAGATCCTGGGCGGCCGGGGACGCCAGGAGGATGAGCGGATAGCGCATTTCGGTCTGGGGGCACGTACCCGGGTGGATCGCCTGGAGATCCGCTGGCCGTCGGGACAGGTCGATGTGCTGACGGACATTCCCGCCGGTCGGAAGATCCGGGTGATCGAAGGCACAGAGGAGTTCCACACGGTGCGGCCGACGCGCTGGGAACACAACCTGCCCGACGAGGTGACCCGGAAGACCCGGCGCGACCTAGCGCTTGCCGTGTGGCCGGAACCCTTCGATCCGGATGCCACCGTCACTCGCGTCACCGCCGATCTGAGCGAACTCGGAGGACCGGCCGACCTTCCCCTGAGCCTGGACGAGGAAGGAGTCTACCGGCTGGACACGTCGCTGGAGATCGATGCGCTGCGGGGTACCTACACGGTCTTCGTCGACATAGACCAGCGCACGTCGCTGGGGGATCACTGGATCCAGCTGTCGAAGACGCTGACGGTGCTGCCGGATGAGGATGTCCCTCTCTTCGGCAATGCGGGGGAGGAGGACTGGACGTGGCACGGCCAGGATCTGACGCGGGTGACCGACTATCCGGAATCCGAGTACGTGTCTTCGTGGTCGCCGGATGGAACGAGGCTCGCCTTCAACTCCAAACGGGATGGCAACGGGGAGATCTACGTGATCAATGCCGATGGCAGCAACCCGACCAACCTGACGAATGATCCGGCCTATGATGGGTGGCCCGACTGGTCTCCGGACGGGACGAAGATCGCCTTCTATTCCAATCGAGAGGAGGACTATGAGATCCACGTGATGGATGCCGACGGGAGCAACCCGACCAACCTGACGATGTCCGACGGGTATGACGCCTACCCTTCGTGGTCGCCGGATGGAACGCAAATCGCCTTCGATACCTACCGGGATGGTAATAGAGAGATCTATCTGATGGATGCAGGTGGGAGCAACCAGACCAACTTGACGAACAACGATGCCGGAGATGTCGTCCCCTCCTGGTCTCCGGACGGCACGCGCATCGCCTTCCAATCCTATCGGGAGAGTGATGATGGCGACGTGTATGTGCTGGACCTGGAAACCGGGGATGCGAGAAAACTGACGCACGGTTTTGTCGCCCCCTCCTCCGCGTGGTCTCCGGATGGAACGCAGATCGTCTTCGAATCGGATCGCAGCGGCAACATCGAGATCTACGTGATAGATGCCGACGGGGGCGATCCGATCCAGATGACCCACCACCCGGGGACGGATATGAACTCGGTGTGGTCTCCGGACGGCGACCGGATCGCCTTTATTTCCGACCGCACGGGAAATAACGATCTGCACATACTGACTCTGGGCGACGCGAGTCGAGTCGAGATCGATCCGGCAGAGCGAGGAACCGTCTTCACCGGGAGCGAGGCACTGGCCGTCCGCGCCGGCTCCGACTGGTGGCTGAGTTGCCAGCCGGCAGCACCGTTCGATTGGACGGGATACGGAGCGCTGGCTTTTGCCTTCCACCCGGGAGATCTGTCCACTTCGGAAGGAGAAGAGCTCAGCGTGTGGATCCGGGGGAAGGAGGTTGATCTGCTGAGTGAAGGACGGATCGACCTGACCGAGAAGAAGTGGCAGATCGTGGAGATTCCCTTCGAGCAGTTCGAGTTGAAGGAGCCGATCAATGCGGTCGATTTCTCCGGGGATTTTACCGGCAGTTTCTACATCGACGACCTGCGACTGGTGCCGGCCAAACCCTCTTCGTCGGGATCGACCGCGGTGCGGGAAGAACACGCGGCGGGACAGCCGCTGGCGTCGACGCTGGAACAGAACTATCCGAATCCATTCAACAGCGGCACGGTGATCGACTTCGCTCTGTCGGAGCGTAGGGATGTCGAACTGTCGGTTTTCAATCTGGCCGGGCAGCAGGTGGTGAATCTGGCGGAAGGGGCGCGGGAGGCCGGGATGTATGCAATCTATTGGGATGGCCGTGACGACGATGGCCGATCACTGGCCAGCGGCGTGTATCTGTATCGGCTGCGGGTGGGAAAGCAGCAGGTGTTGACGCGAAAACTGTTGTTGCTTCGATAGTGTTTCGTTCGTTTAGGTAGGGAATTCAAATCCTGCATCGCGCTGGTATAGTAGCTCAAATAGACCTCTGGGGCGACGAATCGAGCCCCGGTCTTTCGCTGCCAGTAAGATTTCTTGGATGACGGAAATGACTGCCGGATAAGGAGGAGTGATGATGACTCCCGCAACAGCACTGCGCCGCCTGTTCGCCCTGTGCGGCGTCAGCGTCCTCGGTTGGCTGCTGGCCGTTCCGGTGGCCGCGCAGACCTTGTTTACCGACGTGACCGAGGAGATCGGCGTCGGCCTATTCCCCAGCCGCTCCATCGCCTTTGGCGACTACGACAACGATGGCCGTCCGGATCTGTTCTGCGCCGAGAATGGTCGCAGAGAGCGCTTCATCCTGCTGCACAACGAAGGCGGGGGGCGTTTTGCGGACCGAACCGACGCGATTCAGATGGATATTCCGACGGAACGAAAAGGAGGCGGAGCGGTCTTCGGGGATTACGACAACGACGGCGATCTGGATCTGTTCGTGCCGATTGGGCGCTACGCTGCTGAAGATCGCACCTTGAATCTGCTTCTGCGCAACGACCGGGGTCTGTTCCACGATGTCGCCCGGGAAGCCGGATTGACGGATGACCTGCCCACGGACAATGCCATCTGGCTGGACTACGACCGGGATGGACACATCGACCTCTACATGGGCAAGCAGGTAGTAGAGAGCTATGCAGAGAGTTTTTTAGACTGGAAGGGTGATCCCACCGTGAGGAACATGCTCTATCGCAACAACGGCGACGGCACCTTTACGGATGCGACCGAACAAGCCGGTCTGGACGTGGTGCTCCAACCGGAATTCGGCGGCTTTTCGACGGGACTGGTAGCCGGCGATTTCAATGACGACGGCTGGCCGGATCTGTATGTGTCCGTTCCCTGGGCGCCCAACCGCCTGTTCGTGAACGACGGACACGGCCGGTTCGAAGATGCCACGACCTCTGAGATCGGGGATCCGGGAGATGCCTGGGGCGCAGCCGTGGGGGATGTCAACCACGATGGGAATCTGGATATCTATCAGGCGGCCGGTGGCGCAAGCAGTATCTCGGGACAGCGTTCCCTGATGCTGATGAATCTGGGAGAAGGTAATTTCCTGGACGTCACGGAGGGGGTGGGACTGTCCCAGATGGTGACCAATAGCGGAAGTCCTGTCCTGGCGGATATCGACAACGACGGCGATCTGGATCTGGTGATTGCCTCTGCTGTGGATATCGAGAGTTCCAACCGGGTTCGAGCCCTTTTTGTGAACGACGGCCATGGCACCTTCCTGGCAGAACCTTCTCGGTATGGTCTGTCTCCCTATCTCGGAGGAGGGGGGTATCTGTCGGTGGGCGACTACACGGGCAATGGCTTTCTCGATATCTGGTTCGAACAGATGGTGTCGCGCAACAGCGGCAATGCCAATCACTGGTTGCGTGTCGAACTGGTGGGCGTGGAGAGCAACCGCAGCGGCATCGGGACGCGGTTGGTGGCCGCCTCAGGGGAATTACGGCAGATACGGGAGATCTTTGGGGGGACCGGGTACACCCAGGATGAGTTGGTGGCGCACTTCGGCCTGGGTGACCGCACGCAGGTAGACCGACTGGAGATCCGCTGGCCGTCGGGACAGATGGACGTGCTGACGGACATTGCGGCCGATCAGAAGATCCGGGTGTTCGAGGGTAGGGAGGGGTTCCATCGGGTCGATCCGACGATGTGGATAACGTCTCTTCCCGATTCCCTGGTTGCCGGTGGCGTCTTCAATGGCACCTTGAGGGTGCGCCCGGCGCTGTTCGAGCCGGAGGCCGAGATCACCGGCGTGGTGGCGGATTTGCGCGAAATGGGTGGCGGGGAAGCCGTGCCCCTGCAGGCGTCCGGAGACGGCACCTGGCAGTTGGCAACTACGCTGAACGTCCCCGAAGCGTACGGATACAAGAAGATATCGGTGATGGTCGACCAGTCCACCTCGGTGGGTGATTACTGGACGCAGCTCTCGCACACACTGCTGGTGCTGCCGGCGGAAAATCAGGAAGTGTTTGTCGACGGGGTAGGCAGGGGCTGGCAGTTGGGACCGGCCGAGGCCGGCGCGGAGCGGAAACTGGGCTTCGTATCCGATTGGGATGGTATGTTGGAAATCTATCTGATCGACGAGAACGGGAAGAATCAGGTCCGACTGACCCAGAGCGAGGGACACATAGTGACCTGGATGTTCAGCGGGGTCTTTTGGCCTCAATGGGACTGGTCGCCGGACGGGGAACAGATCGTAGTGGCGTCCCATATGGATGGTCTTCCGGCAATTTATGTGATGAATTCGGACGGGACCGATCTGCGCCAGCTGACCTATCCCGAGGAAGAAGGTTACGACCTGATGCCCTCCTGGTCGCCGGACGGCACGAAGATCGCCTTCACATCCAACCGCACGGGGGATGAGGAGATCTGGGTGATGGACGCAGACGGCATCAATCCGGTTCAACTGACCGACCATCCGGAAGTCGACCGGGCTTCCTGCTGGTCACCGGACGGGGCGAAAATCGCTTTTTCGACCCGACGCCACGCGAGTGGGGGTAACAGCAACCGCGAGATTTATGTGATGGATGCGGACGGCAGTAATCTGGTCCGCCTGACCGACAGCTCGGCTTCCGACCACAGCCCTTCGTGGTCACCGGACGGCACGAAGATCGCCTTTCGGACAGGAGGGCAGGGGATCTTTGTGATGGACGCGGACGGCAGCAATCCGACGTCCCTTCCAAGAGGGCAAAGTGGATGGGCGCCTTCGTGGTCGCCGGATGGCACGAAGATCGCCTTCTGGGATGCAGATAGAGGCATAGCATTAACCATAGGGTTGGACGGGACAGGATTGACCCGGGTGGTGCAGCCCCCGGAGGGAGTGGGAGTATTCCTTCCCATCTGGCTGCCCGGGGGTGCTTCTTCGCCGGTGCAGGTGCTCAACGCAGAGGCGACTGCGGTGACCTATCGGGGACGTCGAGCCCGGGAACTGCAGGCGGAGAGACGCTGGCTGGCCACCTACCAATCCGTCGACCCCGTAATGCCGACCGGGTACTCGCTGAACTTCGCTTTCCATCCGGGCGACGCGGCGATGCTGGAAGGGGGATGGCTCGAGGTCCGGGTCAACGACAGGCCGCTCGATCTGCTGGAAGAGCGGGTCGATGTGACGCGACGGGAGTGGCAGGAGGTGGAGATTCCCCTGGAGGCGTTCGGCCTGGAAGATCCGGTCGAACAGATCGAGTTCTCGGGATTGCTGACGGGGACGTTCTACCTGGCCGATCTGCGGTTGGTGACGGCGGGTGAGGGACTGCCGCTGACGGCGGTGACCGAGGAACAGGTGGGACTGCCGGGACGGTTTGCGCTGGAGCAGAACTATCCGAATCCGTTCAACAGCGGTACGGTGATCCGCTACGCGCTGCCGATCGGTGGCGACGTTGAGCTGACGATCTTCAATCTGACGGGACAGCGGGTGGCGAAGCTGGTGGAGGGAGTGCGGGAAGCCGGGACGTATACCCTCCACTGGGATGGCCGCGACGACGACGGTCGGCAGCTGGCCAGCGGCGTATATCTGTATCGCCTGCGGGCGGGAAAGCAGCGGGTGGAAACGCGGAAACTTTTATTGCTTCGCTGAGCCGGAATAATTGATAATCGCGGAGGGAATGCAGAGAGGTCTATGAAACGGATACTGACGGTTGTCATAATTCTGCTATGGGTAGCCGCTGGATATGCCAACGAAGAGATCACAGTGGATTTGCCCGGCGGCGCGACGATGGTGTTCGTGTGGATCGAGCCGGGAAGTTTTACAATGGGATCGCCCTCGTCGGAATCGGGCCGTGATTCATATGAAGGACCGCGACACAAGGTGATGATCACTCGAGGGTTCTGGTTGGGAAAGTTCGAGATAACCCAGGGACAATGGCAAAGTGTGATGGGCACGACGCCGTGGTCTGGGAAGGACTTTGTAAAGGCGAATCCGACTCATCCCGCAGTGCATATATCGTGGGAGGACATGCAGGCCTTTGTCCACGTGTTGAACGAAGCCGCGGAAGATTCGCTGTATCGCCTTCCAACGGAGGCGGAGTGGGAATATGCGTGTAGAGCGGGAACGACGACGCCCTGGTCGTTTGGGGACGACGAAAGCCAGATTGAGGCGCATGCGTGGTACTACGACAATGCCTGGGGTGTGGGAATGAAGTATGCACAGCCGGTGGGAATGAAGTTGCCCAATCCGTGGGGTCTATACGACATGCACGGCAATGTGTGGGAATGGTGTCGGGACTGGTTTGGGAGCTATTCATTTATTGCGCAGATTAACCCCACTGGTCCAAAAACGGGACTCGACCGCATCTATCGGGGTGGCAATTTCATCAACTACACCCAGCAGGCGCGGTCGGCGCATCGCGCCGGTGATGCGTCCGACGTCCGCAACGATTACATCGGCGCGCGCCTTCTGAGGAGGGACGTAGGAGCAACAAGGAGGTGAAGAAATGTTTGGATTGGGTCACTTTGAAGCTCTTGTCATCCTGAAATTGGGGATTCCCGTAGTCTTGATTTATATGGTGGTCAGAGGTTATCGGCAGATCATCGGAAGACTGGATCAGATCGAAGAGAGATTGCGGAGGATCGAGGAACGCTAAGATCGGCTTCCTACCCTTCCACGGTCCCGGAACCGGCCAGCATCGGCGATTCTACGGAGCTTTTCGTTGATGTGCTGGCGGAAATGAGATATAGTGGAGGAAACAAGGGGATTGTTGTGAAACGGATACTAACGGTTGTCATAATTCTGCTATGGGTAGCCGTTGGATATGCCAACAAAGAGATCAAAGTGGATCTGCCCGGCGGCGCGACGATGGTGTTTGTGTGGATCGAGCCGGGGACGTTTGCAATGGGATCACTTGAAATAGGTCCCCCAACCTGGCATCTGGTCAACGAGAGGCCACAGCACGAAGTTCGCATTGCCGAAGGATTCTATCTCGGTAAATACGAAATCACGCAGGCGCAATGGGAATCCGTGCTGGGAACCCGGCCGTGGGAGGGTCGGGATTGGGTCAATGAAGGGGCTGAGTATCCTGCAGTCTATATATCATGGAATGATGTGCAGGATCTGATTCACCGTTTAAATGAAACGGCAGAAGACTCTCTGTATCGGCTGCCCACGGAAGCGGAGTGGGAGTGGGCATGCCGGGCAGGCACCACAACCCAATGGTATTTTGGTGATGATCCAGCCAGTCTGGAAGATTACGCCTGGTACATGGAAAATGCGACGCTGGCCAACCAGACCTTTGCCCATGAAGTTGGGAGCAAATTCCCGAATGCCTGGGGCCTGTGCGACATGCACGGAAACGTATGGGAATGGTGCTGGGATTGGTATTCCGAGGACTACTACTCCAACAGCCCATCCGTGAGCCCTACGGGTCCTGCCAGCGGGACACAGCGAGTGCTTCGAGGAGGAGGGTTTTTCGTACCGGCCGAGTTGGTGCGCTCAGCTGTTCGCAGCGGTGCCGAACCTGATTTCCACTGGTCGGGCAACCTCGGTGCGCGTCTCCTGAGGATGGAATCAAGGGATACTGCCATCGCGCCGGAGAGCTGGGGGAAAATCAAGGGCGACCAATAAGGAGATTGTCGTGAAACTTCTACTCCTCGTGCTCTTGTTGGCGCAGTTGACCGAGCTCGTCGCGCAAGAGAATGTGGAAATATCCGAACATGCGGAAGTGCCCGAGAGCGCGGCGGTAATTCTCAGTCTGCTCATGGGCGGGCTTTTCATCTATCTCGGATTCAACGCAATAAAGAGAAAAGGGTTGCCGGTTGGCATCAGTTTCTATCCGGCACCAGCGCGCACCACGGAACAACCTTCGGACCACAACCGAGAAGCCCCTATCCCTCAAACTCCAAAATCCGGTTTCTTTGCCTATTTCTGGGTCTTCTTCGGTGTTGTGCTTTTAGTCCTTGGGGGGATTCTCTGCGGACTCGCTATAATCAGATTCGCGTTGTAAATTTCGGGAACGTGGGACGTGGGTTTTGGTGCAGATTCACCAGCACATCCTCGTACTGGTAAAAACCTGGTCCCACTCGGTCAAAAGCTGTATCGGTCTGGATTCCTCCCTACAACTTGTCGTACTCTTCCGGCTCCACGTCCGGCACGTTGGCCAGGATGGCTTCGAACTTCTGGCGACTTCCCCGTCCGGCTCGTTCCTTCAGGTAATCGACCGTCATGAGAGCCGACATCTTTTCACTGGCGGCCAGCGTGATAAACTGATTCATCGAAATCCCTTCCTGGGCGGCCAGTTTCTTGATTCGCTTGAAGGATGCTCCGCGCTGTGAACGAAGCGCTGAAACAATGATGTTGGTATCCAGGATAATTTGAGGCAGCTTCATATCTGGTATTATATGTGATACCGAGAAAAACAGCAACAACAACATATCATTTGACAGCATGCTAACAGCATGCTATTATCATGACATGGCCAATCTACAAGTCAAAAATGTCCCGGATGCTCTGCACCAGCGCCTGCGCCGGCATGTGCAAGAGCACCGTCGCACCCTCAGCAATTTTATGCTCGAAGCGATCGAGCGGGAACTGGCGCGCAACGAATGGCGCGATCGTCTGGCCAGCCGTTCCCGGACCGATCTGGGTGTACCGGCGGCTTCTCTGCTCGAACAGGAGCGCCAGCAGCGCGACGAACGGCTTCCATGAGCCGCTATGTAGTCGATGCTTCGGCAGCGGTGGAGTATCTTCTGCGCACGGAACTGGGTCTCAGGCTGGCCGAAGTCATAGATGAGGCATTGCTGATAGCACCCGAACTGCTGGATGTCGAAGTGGTGTCGATATTGCGTCGGGCCGTTATACATGGGAAGCTGGCAGAACCGCGTGCGGCGCTGGCATTAGAGGATCTGATTGCCTGGCCTATCGACCGCATCGCCCATGCGGAATTGGTGAAAGAGGCCTGGAGTCTTCGCCACAATGTCAGCGCATATGACGCATTCTATGTAGCAGCAGCCCGCCTCTTCGATGCGCCCTTGCTCACCATCGATGGCCCCCTCTCGAGGGCTCCAACCCTCGGCATCGTCGTGCACAATATACAGATGGCATAGCGGGCATCGGGCCGGTCGATCTTCGGCATTCTCCCGATAGCTTCCAGCCGGCAGACCCAGCCAGTTTTCTCTCCTTTGCCCCAAAATTCTATTAAACAGAGCTTTACAGATTGTCCATCTGGAGAGGGAAAATCAGTTTCGTTTTCCATCATCTATAAGCATTTGACATTGTGCTCAAAATAGCAGTATAATTTTGGACACTATCGTCCCTTTCCCGAAACAACCCGGCAGGTAATCCCTTGGCCCGAGAACAGCTCGTCATCCGCGGCGCCCGCCAGCACAATCTCAAGGACGTCGATCTCGACCTTCCCAAGAACAGTTTGATCGTTTTCACCGGCGTTTCCGGATCCGGCAAGTCCTCCCTCGCCTTCGACACTATCTACGCCGAGGGACAGCGGCGCTATGTCGAATCCCTCAGCTCCTACGCCCGACAGTTTCTGGACCAGACCCCCAAACCAGACGTCGACCACATCGACGGCCTGGCGCCGGCCATCTCCATCGAGCAGCGCGGCACCGGGCACAATCCCCGCTCCACGGTCGGCACTATCACCGAGATCTACGACTATCTGCGGGTCTTCTTCGCCGCTCTGGGCGTGCCCCACTGTCCGCGCTGCGGCGAGCGCATCGGCGCCCAGACGCACGAGCAGATTCTCTCGCGCCTGCTCGGTCTGCCACAGGGAACCCGGCTCCACGTCCTCGCCCCGGTCGCTCAGGCGCGCAAGGGGGAGTATCGCGACCTGTTCGACGATATGCGCAAAGCCGGGTACATTCGCGCCCGGGTCGACGGGGAGTACGCGGAGTTGACCGCCGATCTCGAACTCGACCGCTACCGTCGCCACGACGTCGAAGTGGTCATCGACCGCGGCACGGTCGGCCGTCCGGGATTCGCCCCCAACAATCGCGCCCGTCTGGCCGAGGCGGTCGACAATGCCCTGGAGCTGGGCGAGGGAGCGCTCATCGGGCACTGGCAGAACGGGGACGACGGCGGCGACCTGCTGCTCAGCGCCCATTTCGCCTGCGCCAGCTGCGACGAGTCGTTTTCGCCGCCGACCCACGCCTCCTTTTCCTTCAACTCTCCGCAGGGGATGTGCCCCACCTGCGGCGGTCTGGGCACCCGGATCGAGTTCGATCCCGAACTGCTGATCCAGCACCCGGAGAAATCCCTGCTCGGGGGAGCCGTTCCCAGCATGCATTCTCTCCGCAATCGCTGGCGCCGCTGCCAGTTCGAGGGCGTGGCCAAACGGTACGGCTTCACCCTGAAAACCCCGGTCAAAAAACTCACCGACAAACAGCTCCGTCGCCTGCTCCCACCGTCTCCGGCGGCGAGCGCATCGAATACCATTTCAAACACCCCAACGGGAAGTGGCAGCACCGCTGGGCCGAACGCTGGACCGGCCTCATCCCCCGCGAGATGGAGCGCTATCGCAAGATCAAGGCCCGCACTCTGCGCGAAAAGCTCGAGGCGCTGATGCGGCAGACCCGCTGTCCCGACTGCCAAGGGCAACGGCTTCGACCCGAGAGTCTGGCGGTCACTATCGGCGACCGTTCCATTGCCGAAATCTGCGGACTGTCGATCGCCGAAGCGCACCGGTTTTTCCAGGATTTGCCCCTGCAGCCGGAAGAGGAGCGGATCGCCGAAGATGCTCTCAAGGAGATCCGCGGTCGCCTCGGTTTTCTGATGGACGTCGGTTTGCACTACCTCACCCTCGATCGCACTGCACCAACCCTGGCCGGCGGCGAATCCCAGCGCATCCGCCTGGCCAGTCAGATCGGCTCCGGTCTGGTCGGCGTGCTCTACGTCCTCGACGAGCCTTCCATCGGTCTGCACAGCCGCGACAACGACCGGCTGCTACACACCCTGCAGCGGCTGCGCGACATGGGCAATACCGTGATCGTCGTCGAGCACGATGAGGAAACCATGATGGCCGCCGATTACATCGTCGACTTCGGCCCCGGGGCCGGTGAGCAGGGAGGGGAGGCGGTCGTCGCCGGGTCGTTGAAGACGGTGCTCCGCAGTCAGGAATCCCTCACGGGTCAATATCTGCGCGGCGAACTGGAGATCCCCATTCCCGCGCACCGCCGGCCGACCAACGGCAAGTATCTCACGGTGCGCGGCGCCCGCCAGCACAATCTCAAGGGGATCGACGTCGAGATTCCCCTGGGGCTCTTCACCTGCGTCACCGGCGTCTCCGGCTCCGGCAAGTCGTCGCTGATTTCCGACATCCTCCAGGAAGCACTGGCCCGCGATCTGAACCGCGCCCAGACGAATCCCGGCGATCACGACGCCATTGAGGGGATCGAACATCTGGACAAGGTGATCGCCATCGACCAGTCGCCCATCGGCCGCACACCGCGCTCCAATCCGGCCACTTATGTGGGCGTTTTCGACCACATCCGCAAGCTGTTCGCCGAACTGCCCGAGTCCAAGATGCGGGGCTACAAGCCGGGCCGCTTCAGCTTCAACGTAAAAGGGGGGCGCTGCGAGGCGTGCGACGGCAATGGCTCGGTCCGCCTGGAGATGGACTTCCTGGCCGACGTCTGGGTCACCTGCGAGGTCTGCGACGGGGCTCGCTTCAATCGCGAAACCCTCGAAGTGACTTTCAAGGGAAAGAACATCGCCGACGTCCTCGATATGGACATCACCCAGGCACTCGAGCACTTTGCCGCGCTGCCCAAAATTTCCCACATGCTCGCCACTCTGCGCGACGTCGGCATGGAGTACATCTGCCTGGGCCAGCCGGCTCCCACCGTCTCCGGCGGCGAGGCGCAGCGCATCAAGCTGGCCAAGGAACTCTGTCGTCGCAGCACCGGCCGCACCCTCTACATCCTGGACGAGCCGACCACCGGTCTGCACTTCGCAGATATCCAGAAACTGCTCGACGTGCTGCACCGGTTTGTGGAGGAGGGGAACAGCGTCATCGTCGTCGAGCACAACATGGAGGTGATCAAGACCGCCGATCACATCCTCGATCTGGGACCGGAAGGGGGGGCCGAAGGGGGGCGCATCGTCATCGCCGGCACGCCGGAAGCAGTGGCCGCACACCCGGACTCCCACACCGGAGCGGCCCTGCGCCAGCTGTTTGCCGACGATCGCAAGGGACGGCTGAAGAAGCTGGCGGCGAAAAAGGGGCGGCCTCCGAAAAAAGGCTCGGCGAACAAGCGGCTGGATCGGCTCACCGTGCGCGGGGCCCGCGAGCACAACCTGCGCGATGTCAGCGCCCGCATTCCGCGCGACAAGCTAACGGTCTTTTCCGGCGTCTCCGGCTCTGGAAAATCCTCTCTGGCCCTCGACACCATCTACGCCGAGGGGCAGCGGCGCTATATCGAATCCCTCTCCGCGTACGCCCGCCAGTTTCTCGGTCAGATGAAAAAGCCGAAGGTCGATCACGTGACCGGTCTCTCCCCGGCCATCTGCATCGAGCAGAAGCCGGCCAGCCAGTCCCCGCGCTCCACCGTCGGCACCGTCACTCAGGTCTACGACTACCTGCGCGCCCTCTACGCCCGCCTGGGAGAGCCGCACTGCCCGGACTGCGGCGACCCGATCGGCACTCAGACCGGCTCGCAGATCATCGACCGCATCGCCGCCGAACATCGGGGCCGCGCCGTTCTCCTCCTCGCCCCGGTGGAGCCGAAGCACAACGAGGAGTATCGCGACGTGCTCGACCGGGCCGGTCGCGAGGGGTACCGCCGCGCCCGGCTCGACGGCGAACTGGTCGAGTTGGGGAAGCAGGTGCGCATCGACCGGCGACGACGACATCGGATCGAGCTGGTCGTCGATCGCATCAAGGTTTCATCCCGGGGGCGCCAGCGGCTGGCGGATTCCGTCGAGCAGGCGCTCGACCGCTCAGGCGGCAACCTGCTGGTGCTCGATCACGAGAGTGGTGCCGAAACCGCGTACAGTCAGCACTTTTCCTGCCCCGCCTGTCGGCGCACCTTCGATCTGCTCACGCCGCGCAGCTTCAGCTTCAACCACGCCGAAGGGTGGTGTCCCGAATGTGATGGACTGGGCGTCGAGCGCGGCGCCGATCCGCAGGTCGCCATCCCCGATCAAACCCTCTCTCTGCGCGCCGGGGCGGTGAGCACCTGGGGAGCACTGGAGCCGGGCAGTCTTCTGGCGCAACTGCTGGAAGAGGTCGGCAGGAAGAAGAAAATCGACCTCGATGTTCCGTGGCGCGACCTTCCGCTCGCCGCGCGCAACGCTATCCTCTACGGGGCTGACGAAGAGTGGTTTTCTGCGGGAGGGATGCAAATACAGTACAAGGGGCTATTCCCTTCTTTTGAAGAGGCGACTCGGCTCTCCTGGCACTACCGCCATCGGCTGGGACGCGTGGTCCGCGACCTCCCCTGCCGCGCCTGCGGCGGAGGACGCATCAATCCGGTCTCTGCGGCGTCGCAGCTGCGGGGCAAGAGTCTGCCGGAATTCGGCGCTCTTCCCCTCGACCAGGCGCTTGCGTTCCTCGAAAACCTCGGTCTTTCCAGCCGCGAGGAGGAGCTGGCCGGCGAGATCCTCGAAGAAGCGCGCCGCCGTTTGCGCTTCCTGATCGACGTCGGGCTCGATTACGTGCACATCGGCCGCTCCGCTCCGACTCTTTCCGGTGGCGAATCGCAGCGGGTCCGCCTGGCCGGCCAGATCGGCTCCGGCCTGACCGGCGTCCTCTATGTGCTCGACGAGCCGACCATCGGCCTCCATCCGCGCGACAACGCCCGCCTGGTCGCCGCTCTGAAGAATCTCCGCGATCTGGGCAACACCCTGATCACCGTCGAACACGACCGCGATACCCTCGAAGCGGCCGATTACCTGGTCGACTTCGGTCCGGGTGCCGGTCCCGAGGGTGGGCAGATAGTCGCAGCCGGCCCCAGGGCGACTCTGGAAAAACGACGCGGCTCCCTGACCGGGCAGTATCTGGCCGGCAAGCTGTCCGTGCCGGTACCAGAGGAGCGGCGTCAGCCAACCTCGCCCGTGCCGCAGAACGGCGCGGCGGTTCCCGGCTGGCTTACCATTGCCGGTGCCCGTCACAACAATCTGTGCGATATCACCGCGCATTTGCCGCTGGGCCGCTTCATCTGCGTCACCGGACCGTCCGGTTCGGGCAAGTCCTCCCTGATCCACGACATCCTCTTCAACTACCTGGCCCACGAACTGCACCGGGCCCGCACTGTGGCCGAGGAGCACGATCGCATCCTGGGGGCCGAACAGCTCGACAAGGTGATCGATATCGACCAGTCTCCCATCGGTCACTCACCCCGCTCCGATCCGGCCACCTATACCGGCGTTTTCGACCAGATCCGCAAGCTGTTCGCCATGCTGCCCGAGTCGCGGGTGCGCGGGTACACACCCGGGCGCTTTAGCTACAACCAGCGCGGCGGTCGCTGCGAGGCCTGCTGGGGACTGGGCAGTCGGCGTATCGAGATGCATTTCCTGCCCGATGTCTGGGTCGAGTGCGACACCTGCAACGGCGCTCGCTACAACCAGGAAACCCTGGAAGTCGAATACCGCAGTCAATCGATCGCCGATGTGCTGCGCATGCCGGTCGAGGAGGCGTGCGCCCATTTCGCCCGGCAGCCCAAGATCCACCGTCTGCTGCAGACCCTGGTGGATGTCGGTCTTGGATACATGCAACTCGGCCAGCCGGCCTCCACTCTCTCCGGCGGCGAGTCCCAGCGGGTCCGCCTGGCCCGCGAACTGGCCCGTCCCGGCACCGGCAGTACACTCTATTTACTCGACGAGCCGACCACTGGCCTGCATATCGCCGACGTCGTCCGTCTGCTCAAGGTCCTCAACCGCCTGGTCGAAGCGGGCAACACCGTGTTGGTCATAGAGCACAACATGGAGGTGGCCAAAGTCGCCGACTGGATCCTCGATCTGGGACCGGGCGGTGGCGAGAACGGCGGTTCTCTGGTCGCCTGCGGTCCTCCGGAGTCGATTGCCGATTCCACTACCTCCGATACCGCCTCCTTCCTTCGCGAAGCGCTGGCGCGCTCTCCCCGGGTGCCGCGCGAGGAACTGATGCTCCCCGTTCGGAAGGTCGAAAAGCTGTCCGACGAGCCGGATGAGCTGGACGTCCCCAAAGCCAAACCGCCCTGGCAGGAGGACGGTCGCCGCTGGCACCTGGAGACCAGACAGCTCGCCGACGGCCGCCAGCCGGCGTGGCAGGGAGAGGCCCTGGCCTACCTGACCGACCGGATCGCCAGTTTCGACGGCATGGACGAAATTCGCTGGAACGCCCGGGATGCGGTGACCGCCAAGGCCGCTGGCAAACGGGCCGCTTTTTTCATGCGCGTTCGCACCAACGAACACTGGTGGTTCCGGGTGGAATTCCGCACCGAAAAGGGGCTGTTCGATCAGACGGACCTAAGCCGCCAGCTGAAGCTGAGCAACTGGGACGACGTCAAAGAGCTGCAGGTCTACGGCCGCTGGTCCCGCATTCGCGTCAACGCCCGCGAAAAGCGCTGGGACCGCATCCATCTCTTTCTGTGGAGTTTGAAGGAGATCGACAGTCCGGCCTTTCGCAAATTTCTGAAGGAATGCTACGCCGGCTATCGTCGCGTGGCCGGTTTCGAAGGGGGAGAGAACTGATGTCCGTCGAACTGGCAGCGCGCGCCTTTTTTCGCTACAGCGTTCCCATCTCCCGTCGTCCCTCCAAACTGCGCATCGACGGCAACCTGGGGGAGTGGGGCGAGGATACCCGCCTCCCCGATCTGGGCGAGCTGGACGGTCGGCCCGGCTTTGGCGAAGTACACCTGGCCTGGGACGATGCCGGTCTCTACCTCGCCCTGCAGGTCGACGACAAGACCAGCGTCACCTCCCATCGTCAGCATCCGCGCAACGCCGACGCCTTCTTCGTCTGGATCGACACCCGCGACGTGCGCGACGTGCAGCGCGCCTCCCGCTTCTGCCACCAGTTCGTCGCCCTGCCGCGCGGTGGCGGCGGCGATCGCAAATCCGCCACTGCCTGGCAAATTCCTATCCGCCGAGCGCGCGAGCAGAGTCCGATCTGCGACCCGAAAAAATTGAAGGTCTCCAGCAAGGTGACGGCGGACGGCTACGGCCTGGAGCTGTTTCTCCCCGCCGCCGCTCTGAACGGGTACGATCCGTCGGTCTGCCCCCGTCCGGGCTTCACCTACCTGATCTGCGATCACGAGCACGGCTGGCAGACCTGGTCGGTCCCCGGTCGCCTTCCCTTCGACCACAACCCCTCTACCTGGGCGACCGTTGAATTGCAGGGCATTCCTTTGCCGCGGTGATCGGCGGCACCCATCTGGTCGCAGCCGACGAGCCTCGCCTGCAGCGCACCCTGGAAGAGCTCCGGCAGTTCGATATCGGCCGTATCGCCCCCTGTCACTGCACCGGCTTCCGCGCTCAGACCGCCCTCTGCGAGGTATTCGGCAAGCGCTTCTGCCTCAATTCGGCCGGCGACACGCTCGAGTTTTCGAACTGATGAGAAAAGAGACCGGGGGGCGATTGCGCTCATCAGCCCCTCCGGCCTCTTTTCGATTCGGGATTGACCGCCACCTTCCCGAGTCTCTGCGAATAATCAATCCTGCGGATTGACCTGAATTTCATCCACGAACACCCAGGCCTTGCCGCCCCTGCCTCCGTGCCAGGGGGGACAGGTGCCGATATTGCGCGCCTGTACCCGCACGAATCGCGCTTTCTTTCCATCTCCCTCGATTGCGAATTCTTCGACCAGTTCCCCTTCCCGATCGATCGGCACCTCGTTCTCCACTGCACCGACTTTCCAAAATTTCTTCCCATCCTCCGAAGCGTATACCTCAAAATCGGTCGGCAGCCAGATCCACGAGCGCACGTTTTGCAAAAAACGAGCGCGCACGGTGTGCAGTTCCACGACTTTTCCCAGATCGATGGTCGCCTCCAGGTCATCTCGCTCGAATCCCTGCCAGAAGCCATCGTTGAAGTAGCCGCTGCCGAAGACTCCGTCGACCAGCGCTCCGTTTCCCCCGCCGGTATACTTGGGTGAGTAGGGCGAGGTCAGTTCCGGGGGGCGACCGATGGCATCGTGTTTGTGCAGCACTACCTCGGCAGACGCCAGCGCCTCTCCCCCCTTGAAGACCGCGCATTTGACGGTGGCCGTGTGGTCGAAACGGATCGGCCCCGCATAGATTTCGTCCTCCGCATTCGGATCGCGACCGTCCAGTGTGTAGCGCACCTCCCCATCCACAATAAAATTCTCGACGTGTACCGCAAACCCCCCGTCGACCACCGTGGTGCTGACCTGCGGTGAAATGTCGTAGAACTGCAGCAGATCGACGAACGCCGTCCCCGGGCCGTCGAGCCACACGGATACGCCCGTGCGCCGAAGGCCATCCCCGATCCTCCCGTCGAGCGCGTATTCCCGCCATTCGTCGCCCAGTGGAAACGCCTTTTCTCCCTCTCCTTCGACTCCGCCGATCGCCAGCTTGATTACGGGCACTTCATCCCCCGACAGCGCCTTTGCCCACGCCGACAGTCGGTAGGTTTTTCCCGGTATTACCTCCGGCGAGAAAGGGGACAGTCTTACGCCTTCCCCCTGGCGGGGGGTGTGCAGACGCAACGCTGTCCGACCGTGTCGCGCCATCCGCCCATCCGCGAAATAGGTCGCTCCACGCCCCTCGCCCACCCCAGCGTACGCACCCGCCGGCGTCGACGGACTCGGATTGTTCTCGAAGCTGGGATTGAGAATCTTGTTGCGCGGCTGGATCGCCAGCTCCTCTTCCGGGAAAGGGCCGACCGGTAGCCGGTAGATACGGATTCCGTACGCGTCGATCATCTCTTCGATCTCCGACGATCGCCCACGTTTTCCGAAAAGTCGACCCAGGAAACCCGGTTTTTCCGCTTCTACTTCAATTCGACGGTTCTCGAACAGCACCTCGGCCTCTCCGTCGAACTCCAGATCCTGCACTTCCAGTTCCACTTTCTGCGGCCGATTCTCCACGTTGACTGCAATCACCGTTATCATGCCCCGGTCCCGCCACGCCGCCGCCACCACGCTCTCCAGCGACGAAATTACCATCGGCCGGGCCTCGTGCGACAGCAAGGTTGGCGTCAGCGCCGCCACTTCCAGGGCCGCCTGGCTGCAGGCGCTCCACATCACCGGCGATTTGGGAAAGCCGTTGAGCCCGTGCCGAATGAAGTACTGCATTCCGGTGGCGCCACGGACGATTCCCAGGTAGGTCATCACCCGCTGCTCCTGGGCGGTCGGCTCCCGGCTCCAGTGCTCGCTGCCGCCAAACGCCTGGGGCACCAGCCAGACCGGTTTGGCCGGCTCGAACACGCGGGTGATGGCGTCGACCGCTCCTGCCACTGCCGTCGGACTCCCGTGCGGGATCGGGTATGGATCGGTCATCACCAGATCCATTCCCCCGGCGTACTCTCCGGCCCGATTGGGGGCCATGAAGACGATGCTGATCGGATGATGCGGATCCAGTTCGCGCACGATCTGGTAGCTCTCCTCCAGTGCTTCGGGCGGCATGTTGTGCCCGGTCGGCTCGTCGCTGATGTACCAGGCCAGCAGCGCCGGATGGTCGCGGAACGCCTCCACCTCCGCGCGCAGCCACTCCTCCTTCTGTTTCTTCTCCGCCCCGCCGTCGGCACTGCTCACACCCCCTCCACCCGCCACGCGCAGCAGCTGGTAGTGCACTTTCATGCCCAGTTCGGCACATCGATCCATGTATTGGCGCCGCTCCTCCAGCCCCGCCGGATCGTTGCTCTGGTAAGGGCTCATCAGATTGAAACCGCGGGTCACCTCCTCCTCGGCCAGGGTCGGCTGTACCGGCGAGTAGCAGTAGAATCCGAATGGAAAGAACGGCAGTCCGTCGACGATCAACCCGCCGCTGATCCGGTCGATCTTCACCTCGTTCCTCTGCGGCTTCAATCGGGTGATCACCACCTCGGCCCTCACCATCTCCTCCCCGGCCACCTCCAGTAGACAGGTAATCCGGCTGTCCCCCATCGGCACATCCCGCAGCGGGAACGGCACGGTCAACCGACGCCCTCTGAGCGGCACCACGTCTTCGGCCAGCACCCGGTCGCCGAGGAGGATTGTCGCGCGCAAATCGGCGTCTGTCAGCGGCTCTTTCCTCGTCAGGATCAGCTGTCCCGTCGCTTCATCAGTGTAGAAACTGCGATCGGCGATCACCTCGATTCGGGCCGAGGCGATCGCCGCCGAAAGACATATTTCCAGAAAAAAGAAAAGGGAAAGAAATGCGCGCATTCTTCTACCTCCGTTTCGAGAAGCGCTACGGCTGCGCCTCCGGGTCCACCAACTCGAAGCTGAACGGCAGGCTCACCCACACCTTGACCGGGTGTTCATTCTGAATTGCCGGCGTAAACTCCCACTGTCGGGCGGCTTCGGTGACCGCCCCGTGGAAAATCTCCGGACCGGTCACCCGCTCCACCCGTTCCACGCGTCCCTCTATATTTACCAGAACGCGGACGAAGACCTTGCCCTCGATCATCTCCTGACGCGCACGATTCGGGTATGCGGGCAGAACTCGTTTGAGCACGCGCGGCTTCTTCTCCAGCATCCAGAATTCTACCACCTCCTCCTCTCCCTCGGTCGCGAATTCGGTGATCACTTCCACCGGGGGAAGTTCTCGAGCGACCTGCGGTAGCGTATCGATGACCACCTCCCAGCTGAAAGGAGACAGCGAGCGGGGTGGAATCGCCTGGATGGTTTCCGGGATGTTCTCCAGCTCGATGACGACCCGTTCCCGCCGGAGGGGCAGGGTCGCGATCTCCAGGGTCGGAACGGAGGTGAATAGCAATAGATGCAGCAGCGCGGACAGGCCGATCCCCTTCCCCAGCGTCTTCCGATAGGTGCGCTTCAAATCGACTTCGGGATGCTTGCGTCGAATCACGTCGCTGCCTCAAGTGGAGGAGTGGCCCATCTTTTCCTCAGCCTTCCCGCTTTTCGAGAAATATAACGATCGGTGTCAGGTGCTCAAAAAGACCCCCACCGAAAGAATCGACGGGTTCGAACTGCGGATGGGATTGAGATTGCTTTACCTCGACGCTTTTTTTCGGCAGACCCTTCTGCTGCGTCGCCGACCGTCAGGGTTGTCTCGAACATCACCTCCGGCTCTTTCAGCGCCATCTCGGGTGTAACCGGAGCGACGTTGCGGCGCGGCTTTCTCTGCATACATTCATCTTTCGTAAGCCGTCTATCGATCTTTCAGCAGAGAGGGAATATGAGCGCCGAAGAGAGTTCCCCCCGGGAAAAGTGGGAGACCCGCTACGCCGCTTCCGATTACCAGCCCGACACAGATCCCCAGCCCTTTCTCGTCGAAAAGTGTGGCCATACGCATCCCGGTCGCGCCCTCTGCCTGGCGGCCGGGGGCGGTCGCAATGCCGTCTATCTGGCCGAACGGGGCTGGGAAGTGACCGCCGTGGATATCTCGACCAGGGGGCTCGCCTGGTGCCGGGAACTGGCCGCATGCCAAAAAGTGCGGCTGAACACGCTCCAGGCCGACCTGCTGGATTTCGACATGAGCGAGGAGTGCTACGACTTGATCACTTCGTTTTACTATTACCAGCCCGAGCTTTTTCCCCGCGTAAAGGATGCACTGCGTCCCGGAGGACAGTTCATTCTGGAAACCTTTTCGATCGACCAGATCCGCTGTGACGGTGGCCCCCGGAATCCCGCTCACCTGGTTGCGCCGAACGCGCTTCTGCGCTCTTTTGCCGATTTCAGGATCCGGCACTACGAAGATGTCGTGGGTGAGCGCTCGGTCAGAGGCGAATGCCAGCCGGCCGCCCTGGTGCGGCTGCTCGCCGAGAAAGAGCGCTCTTGAAGAGGATGTGTATTCCAGCGAGCTGTCGCTAATTTTCGCACCCCGGCACGGTCTGACGGGTTGCCCTGCCCTTTCCCGTGTGGTATCATAGGATAGTCCTCTTCCCCGTTCCCGGAGAAATGAGCCATGACGGCTATCCTTCCGCTGCTGATTCTCTTCGCCATCGTCATCTTTTTGTTCCTCTTTACTTATTTTATTCCGGTCGGGCTGTGGGTCACCGCCTACTTCGCCGGGGTCAAGGTCGCCATCTTCCGCGATCTGGTGGGCATGCGTCTGCGCAAAGTGCCCCCCCGGGCAATCGTCCAGCCCAAGATCAGCGCCACCAAGGCCGGTCTGGACGTGGAGCTGGATTTGATGGAGGCCCACTATCTGGCCGGCGGCAACGTCGACGCCGTGATTTTGGCACTCATCTCCGCCGACAAGGCGAACATCCCGCTCCCCTTCGAGCGGGCCACCGCCATCGACCTGGCCGGCCGAGACGTGCTCGAAGCGGTGCAGATGAGCGTCAATCCCAAGGTGATCAACACCCCCATGGTGGCCGCCGTGGCCAGAGACGGCATCCAGGTCAGGGCGACCTCGCGGGTGACCGTGCGCGCCAACATCGATCGGTTGGTCGGTGGCGCCGGTGAGGAGACGATCATCGCCCGCGTCGGCGAGGGGATCGTCACCACCATAGGGTCGTCCGATACGCACAAAAAAGTGCTCGAGAACCCGCATCAGATCTCTCAAACCGTGCTGGAAAAGGGTCTCGATTCGGGCACCGCCTACGAAATTCTGTCGATCGATATCGCCGATGTCGAGATCGGCGCCAATATCGGTGCCAAGCTGCAGACCGATCAGGCGGACGCCGATCTGAAGATCGCCCAGGCCAAGGCCGAGGAGCGTCGCGCCATGGCCGTGGCCCGCGCCCAGGAGATGACGGCGCTGGTCGTGGAGATGAGTGCCAAGGTGAAAGAGGCCGAAGCCGAAGTGCCGCGCGCCATGGCCGAGGCTTTCCGCGGTGGCAACCTCGGAGTGCTGTAAAACGGACGCGAGCTGTCAATAAATTCCAAAGGCCGGGACGATATCAATCGTTCCGGCCTTTTCTGCCATCTCATGGGAAAGCGAGACGACTCGAGTGATACTCACGAGCAGAGCCATATCGCGAGCGAGAATGTGGCTCGTTGGCCTGACCCTGTCGGTGCTGATCGGCAGCGCCGAAGCACAGGTCAATATTGAAAAGATGAGGAAGGAAGGCGGGGAAGAAGGGCTTTCCGGCGCCGCCCTTTTCGATCTTAGGGTCAGATCGGGAAATGTGGATGTGTGGTCGATAAACCTCAAGAGCCAGATCGACATGATCCGCCAGCAGCGCAACTTTCTGTTGATAACTCGGGGGGAACTGGCGTGGAAGGATGGCGAACGGTATTCCAACGAAGGGCTGCTCCACCTGCGCCACGGACTCCGCAGGGGAGAGCGCGTCAGGCCGGAGTGCTTCGCTCAGATCGACTACAATAAAGCCCGCTCGTTGGAATTCCGCGGTCTGGTTGGCGGCGGTCTGCGAACCCGCCTCTATCGGACGGACGGCACGCAGATCTGGTGGGGTACCGCCTACATGCTCGAGCACGAACGGCTGGAAGCGGCCGCAGCCGTCCGCTCCGACCGGGTCGTCACCGCGCACCGCTGGAGCAATTACCTGAATATCAAGATAGATATCGACACCCACGCCCGGGGCATGTTGAGCCTGTACGTCCAACCTCGCTTTACTGCTCGGGGAGATGTGCGCATCCTGGGGGACGCGCGTCTGCAGGCAGACCTGATAGGGCCGCTCTCTCTGAGCTTTTCCGGAAACGCCCGCTACGACAGCCGCCCACCTGCAACGGTCGATGATCTGGATCTAAGGCTGGGCAGCGGCCTGGGAATCGAATTCTGACATGAGCCGCCGGTCGGCCACGGCGATTATTCTGGCGCTCGCAGCGACGGCGGGTGTCCTGGCCGTTCTCGATCTTTTTCCGCCCGCGCCCTCGGCCCAGCCCCTCCTCGTCTTCAACTGGCATGGTTATCGCGCCGGATTGGATGGCGATGGTATGGGGGGCGCCCCCGTCGGACTGGACGATCTGGAAGCTGCCGGGATCACCCACGTCGGCCTGCCGCAGGATCACACCGGCGACTTCGACCATCGCAACTACATCGCCGACATCCGAGCGCGTGGCATCCGCATCGTGCGCACTACCGAGCAGCGCTGGAACGCCGGCCTCCACGGCCGCGACCTGGGCGGTATCATTCTCGACTGGCAGAGCCCGGAGCGTCCCGGCCCTTTCTTCACCGCATACGCCCGCCATCTGCAAGCTCCCTGCGACGGCATAGGCTGGAACCTGGAGCACGATATTCTGACGCCCGGTAAATACCCGCTGACCGACGCCGACCGGAGACTCGCTCGCCTATGGAATCTGGATCCCGTCCATCCGGAGACGTACGTGCACTTCCGCTGCCGCCAGTTCGCCCTGATATTCCAGATCTACTTCGACGTGGCGCGTCGCGCCCATCCCACCTGCGAACTGGCCATCGGTTACAGCGGCTATGCCGGTTTGAAAAGTCGCAATCTGTCCATCCCCGCGGCCTACGGCTGCGATTGGAGCCTGCAGGCCGAGCCTCAGGAGTGGCGCGGGCACCGTTTCAGGCCGATTACCCATGCCATGTGCGCCTGGCACGCCACTGCCGAACTCCCACCGGAGGGGCGCACACCGAATCATCCGCTGCCGATTTTGCACACCATCCAACTGGCCCCCGCTCTGGAGCGCGATTCCGCTCAAATTCGCGTCCAGATTCGAGATCGCCTGGCCCTGCTGCATCCCGGGGACGGTCTGGGCGCGGTCGGTTACGGCCGTGGGCCGGTGTGGGACGAGGAAGATCGGCGCATACATCAGTTGCTCAGTGAAGAGTTGCGTGCACGGTAAAACGAAATCGCAGGAGGAAGACGATGCCCAGAGAAGAATTGAGTCATCTGCTCGATCTGACCGGTCAGGTCGCCCTGATCACCGGCGCCAGCCGCGGTATCGGTCGGGCCACCGCCGAACTGTTCGCCCGTGCCGGAGCCCGCCTGGGGCTGGTAGCCCGCTCTGCCGAGCCGCTGCGCGAAGTGGCCGAAAGTATCGATGGTGAAGTCGGCGCGGGCACCGCGTTACCTCTGGCAGCCGACGTGGCACAGGAGGAACAGGTCAATCGCGCCGTACAGCAGACGGCAGAGAAATTCGGTCGCATCGATATTCTCATCAACAACGCCGGGCTGATCAGCGCCGGTCCGGTTTCTGAGATCGAGCCGGTCGAGTGGGAGCGGGTGCTGGCCGCCAACCTCACCGGCGCCTACCTGTGCAGCCGGGTCGTAGCCCCGCACATGGAGCGACGGCAGTACGGGCGCATCGTCAACATCTCTTCCGTCAGCGCTCAGACCGGCGGCGTTTCCGGCGGCGTGCACTACGCCAGCTCCAAGGGGGGCATGCTCTCCATGACCAAAACTCTGGCGCGCGACCTGGCGACTTTCGGAATCACCGTCAACGCCATTGCACCCGGCCAGATCGACACCGACCCGAATCTGCTCACCCCCGAGGCCCGCAAGCAGGTGACGGCGATGATCCCTCTAGGCCGCCTGGGGGAAGCCGAGGATATCGCCCAGGCCACTCTCTTCCTGGTATCGCCTATGGCCTCTTACATCACCGGTACCACCCTGGACGTCAACGGGGGCATCCTCAAGCGTTAGGCCGGTTTCACCCTGGAAAACGGACATCTCTACAGCTGGATGGTGGAGTGAGGGAATCTCCGGGCTACCAGCGAAAAACGACCGTTGCAGACTGGACGCGCTGCGGATCCTCCTCGACCCGCAGCCGCACCACACCCTCTTCGAATTGCCAATTGTCGACGGAGGTTCCGTTGAGTTCGACGCCGGCCGGAGCGGATTCGGCGCGCAGACGCACGGCGAAGCTCCGCCGTTCCGGCATTCCTTCATAGGCCGACTGGCGCGGACCGATAGCCAATGTCACCTCCCTGTCCCGCTGGCTGCAGGCGATCTCCGTCGTCGCCACCGCGCCCTCCAGGTAGGCGTGTGATACGCCGTCGTCTTCGTACAGCGTGAAGTCGCTCTCGCCGTGCGGAAATAGCTCCAACCCCAGTTCGTCGACCGGTTTGTGTCCCACGTACTGCATCTCAGGCCACTCGGGGATGATTGCCCCGGCACGGACGAAGAGAGGGCCTCCCCGTCCTTCTGGGAATTCGCAGTCCAGATCCAGCGGTCCTTCGTATTTTTTTTCCGTCCAGTAGTCTACCCAGGCCCCATCCGGGAGGTGCATTTTTTCGACGAAGGCGCCGGTCAGGAAAAAGTCGCCGAACATGTACTGATGTATCAGCTCGTCGCCGCGCTCCTCTTCGGGAAAGGCCAGCGCCATGGCCCGCATAATCGGCAGGCCGGTGCGCGCCGCCACGTGGGCGGTCGAATAGATATAGGGCAGCAGTCGGTAGCGCAGGCGCGCGTAGAACTTGAACACCTCGCCCAGTTCCTCTCCCAGCAGCCAGGGATGGCGCCAGTACGCCCAGCTGCAGACCTGGCTCCACGGCTGCAAAAAGCCGAAGTGGATCCCCTCCGCGCTGAACACCTCCATATCGCAGCTGGCGTTGACGTGGCCCGATAGTCCGTGGTTGAGGATCGACACCAGGGGCTTGGGGCCGCCACCCGTATCCCCCGCCCAGGTGGCCGAGTGCTGCTGAATGCCGGCGTACCCGCCCGAGCTGTAGATCATCGCCCGCTGCCCGGTCTGCTCCCTGAACCCCTGGCTCATCTGCTTGTTGAGCAGCACCGGATACAGGTTGTGCATCTCCTCGTCGTCCATGCCGTTCCCCCACTTCCGGTCCGGGTGCTCGTTGACCTGCAGGGCACCGTCCATCTTGAAGGCGGACACGCCCTGATCGACGAACTTCTTCAAATGCTCGAACCAGGGCTCCTCCGGTCGGGTGAGCTTGTCCATCAGAATAGGTCCGTGGCCGAAGTGCTGGTCCTGCTCGAAGTCATCCGGATGGAATCCCTTAATCTCTTCCTCCACCTCTCGCTCGACGCCCGCCCGTCGCTCTTCCTCAAAACTCAAATCGTAGTCGCAGCAGAGCCATAGGCTCATCTTGAACCCCAGACGCTCGGCGGCCGCCAGGAAGGTGTGCGGCCCCTTCTGACTCCAGTACGGGATGTAGAACCGCTCCGGATGCCACTTTTTGTCCACCGTGTAGTCGTAGTGCTCGCTCATCCAGCCCGGTTCCAGACCGACCAGATCGCAGGGGATCTGCTCGCGGCGCAGGTTGAGGCAGTCGTCGAGCATCTCCCGGGCGCTCGCCTGCTGGTTGCAGACGAAGGTCAGACCGTAGCCCCACATGGGCAGCAGACTCGGCTTACCGGCGATATCGGTGTACCGATCGAGCAGCGCAGGAAGGTCCGCGCCGGCGAACAGGAAGTAGTCCAGGGAACCCCGCTTAGCGCCGAAGGAGAAGCGCTCGGGATCGGTGTGACCGAGGTCGACGTAGTGCCTCCAGCTACTGTTGACGAACAGTCCCCATCCCCCGCTGCTCAGCACTACGGGGATCGGCACGTACGAGGCGACGTTCTGGACCCATATGCGCGCCAGGTGGCCGCGTTTTTCGATCCGGTCGCGCGTCTGGTCTCCCAGGCCGTACAGCCGGTCTTCCTCCTTCAACTCGAAGGCGGCTCGGAATCCGACCGTCGAATTGCACGCCGGCGGCTCCACCTCCTGCAACAGCACCCCCTTTTCGGCATTCTTCAACCTCAGGCGGCCGTCATGCCGATCGATTTCTATCGATGTCTGTCCGGTCGATATTTCGACCAGATCCTCTCCTTCATCGACGTCGAAAGAGATTTCCGGCCATTCACCGCGCACGACTCCGTAGCGCACCAGTCCCGGTTCCGGAAAGAGCCCATCCGGAGACAGGCGGACCCGGAAAATTTGTGCCGCCACTGGCTCGACGCGCAGAACGCCCTGCTCTCCGATTTTCACCTCTACCTGTCGTTTTTTTTCCGCAGCCATATTCGACCTCCTAGCCGATCTTCATATTCCATCGACGTGAAAAAAATAGAAGTTTGTCCGATACGCAATAAATGACGCCAGTCGGCTACAGGATGCGCAAGAGAAAGGCGCCGGCCACTCCTCATTCGAGGGCGGCGGACGCCTCATCTCGGTCTCTATCTGCTGGATGGCGGAAGTTGCTCAGACGATCTCGACCAGCTCGATCTCGAAGATCAGCTCCTTGCCGGCCAGCGGATGGTTGCCATCCAACGTCACGCTCTCCTCACTCACCTCGGTTATTGCGAAGTGGACGGTTTCGCCGTTCTCCTGCTGGCCCTGCAATCGTTGCCCTATTTCCGGTTCCAGGTCTTTGGGCAACTGGCTCCGTTCTACCTGCATGGTCATGTCTTCGCGGTAGGGGCCGTAAGCCTGTTCGGGAGGAATCGTCGTCGTCGTCGCTTCTCCCGGCCCCATGCCGATTACCGCATCCTCGAATCCCGGAATGATCTGCCCCTCGCCGATGGTGAATTCCAGTGGATCCCGATCGACGGAACTATCGAATACCATACCGCTATCCAACTTGCCCGTATAGTGCACCTTTACGGTATCGCCCTGAGTGGCCTCTGCCATTATTAGCTCCTTTCGCGATAGGCGGCCGCAGCCCTCCTCTTTGCCGAGCCGCATCATCCTTATAAAAAGAAAACCGCACTTCCTTCAGGCCTGTTTCTGGCAGTGCGGTAGCTGTGTACCGGCCGGACGCCGGTCGCCATTTTGATCAATATTAACGGTAATCCAGTGTGCATTTGGCGTCAAGTCGGGGTCGGATCGGTAGTGCATATTTTCAAGCGCCCGAAAAAGGCCTAACTTTTTACCCTGTCCGAGGCGAAAAATTAGTGGAAAAAGTAAGATCGAGCAGCTTTCTAAGGGAGGTATAGAGATGTCACTGTGGGGTGCTATAGAGGCAGGAGGTACGAAATTCGTGTGCGCGGTCGGCACCGGGCCCGACGACTGGCGCGAAGAGATCCGCTTTCCGACTACCACGCCCGAGGAGACCATGAGGCAGGCGATCGACTTTTTCCGGGAACACTACGCCCGGGAACCGCTGAGGGCGATCGGCATCGGCTCTTTCGGGCCGGTCGATCCCGACCCCGCTTCACCCTCTTTCGGCTACGTCACTACCACACCTAAACCGGGCTGGGCGCAGACCGACGTTGTCGGCATCCTCCGTCGAGCGCTCGATCTGCCCGTGGGCTTCGACACCGATGTGAACGCCGCCGCTCTGGGAGAGGGGCGCTGGGGCGCGGCGCAGGGACTCGACACCTTCATCTACCTGACCGTGGGCACCGGCATCGGCGGAGGGGGTATGGTCGGCGGCCAACTGCTGCACGGCCTGATTCACCCCGAAATGGGCCATGTGCGCATTCCCCACGATCGCCAGGCCGATCCCTACGAGGGCTGCTGCCCCTTCCACGGCGACTGTTTGGAAGGGCTGGCTTCCGGACCGGCTATCGAGGGGCGCTGGGAACGGCGGGCCGAAACTCTGCCGCCCGACCACGAGGCGTGGCAGTTGGAGGCGCAGTATCTGGCGCAGGGGGTGGTCGACTTCATCTGCACTCTCTCTCCCCAGCGCGTGATCATGGGCGGAGGTGTGATGGAGCAGCCGCATCTTCTGCCACTGGTGCGCACACAGGTGCGGGAACTGCTCAACGGCTACCTCCAGGCTCCCGAGATCCTGGAACGGATCGACGAATATATCGTCGCTCCCGCGCTGGGGAACCAGGCGGGTATCTCCGGCGCTCTCGCCCTGGCGATAGATGCGGGAAATACGGAAGGCTGAATCGGCTCGGAGAGACGCGACAGAATCAACGCTGGAATCCGACTGAAAAAGAGAGTGGCCAGCGGCGCGCAGATTTTCGCCGTTGGCCACTCTCGTATAATCGGCGTTGTCGCAGATTGCGGAATAGATGTCCGAATGTTTTCGAGATCATCCGACGCAGATCGCCGAACGCCCGAACATCCGGACAGCAAATCGCCGTTATTCCTCCGGAAATACGTTGCAACCCAGGGGTGCCCGCCAGAAGTTGGACAGATCGTGGGGCACCCTCTCGCCCCATTGCCTCAATAGTGGCCGGGTCGCGGCCTGTTGCCGAAGCCGCGCTTCAATCAGATCCCCGTCCCAGCCCTCGAGCGCCCGATTCAGCAATTCCTTCCTGACCGCGACGCAAGTCGGATCGTCTGCTCGATCCTCCAATTCCTTCGGATCTGTTTCCAGGTCGAAAAGCTGGGGCCGGTTGAAGCCGTGATACCAGTTGAGCTTCCACTTTCCCTGGCGCAGCATGCGCGCCGGTCGCTCCCGTCCGCCGTTGACGTTTTCCGCCAGGGCGCAGTCCGGCCAGTCGGGAACCAGCCCATCTTCGAGAAACCGACGCAGGCTCCGGCCGGCCACCTTTGGCAGCGGTTCGGCCCCCGCCAGGTCCAGGAGGGTCGGTCCGATGTCGAGCAGACTGTTGACCGCGCCCACCCGCGCTCCTTCCCGCACTCTCCCCGGCCACGACCAGATCGCCGGTACCCGCGCCGATCCCTCGTAGAAGCTGCTCTTCCACCACATCCCGTGTTCGCCGGCCATCTCCCCGTGGTCCGAGGTATAGACGACGACCGTCTCCTCCCCGAACGAGCTGTCTGTCAGCGTTTTCAGCAGGCGCCCAATCTGCTCGTCCATAAAGGTGACCAGGCCATAGTACGCCGCCCGGGCGCTGCGGATTTGCTCCTCGTTCAAGCCATCCACGCCGCGCACCTCCCGCCACAGCCGCAGCGCCGGATGGAGCTGCTCCAAATAGCCGCCCGGCAACTGCGGAACATCGATCTTTTTCAGATACTCCTCGTACAGCTCCTTTGGGCAGATAAATGGACAGTGGGGAAGCACGTAGCCGACGACCAGGCAGAACGGCCGCTCTTCATCCCCGCCGTCCCTCTCTTCCAGAAAACGGCGGCAGGTATCGGTTACGTCCACGTCGAAAGCCTGATACGCAGTGCGCCCCGGCCCGGCGATCTCCACCGCCCGATGCGTCTGTCCGGTGGTGCCGGTCGGAATGTGCCCCAGATCCGGTCCGGGTCCCCCGGGTAGCGGGCTGAGCACGTCGCCGATGATCCGCTTCTCGAATCCGTGCCGCTGATCCGGCCCTACGAAGTGCATCCGCCCTCCCAGCACCGTCTCGTACCCGGCGGCGCCCAGCCCGTGGGCGAAGGTCGGAATATCCGAAGGCAGCATGCAGCCGTTGGTCCAGACCCCGATGTCCGAGCAGTGGCGTCCGGTCATAAAGGTCATCCGCGAAGGCACGCACAGCGGCGCCCCGCAGTAAGTCGCGTCGAAAACCGTGCCCCGGGCGGCCAGTGCGTCCAGATGCGGCGTCCGCACCAGAGAATTTCCGGTGCAACCGAGAAAGTGCGGGCTGTGCTGGTCGGATATGATGACGACGAAATTCGGTCTTTTTGCCATGGGGATCCCCTGCTCTCTTGATGGGTGAAGGGGGATATCGTAGTGTACAATGTGGAACAGAACAGGACGAGGATCAAATTTCTCTTCACCGGAAAATCCACAGAAAACCGGAAAGGATCATCCATGAACATCCTGATGCTGCGCCACTCGGCCGGCTTCGAGCACTCCTATCTGCCCGATGCCGAAGTGACTATCAAGCAGCTGGCCATAAAGAACGGTTGGCAGGCTTCCACAACCCACCGCTGCGAGCGCATCACCGCCGAAAGTCTGGAGAAGATCGATGTGCTCTCCTTCGCCACCACTGGCGAACTCGACTTCGACGCCGACCAGAAGCAGGCGATTCTCGATTTCGTCAAGAGCGGCAAGGGGTTCTTCGGCATCCACAACGCTACCGACACCTGCTACGAATGGGCGGAGTACGGCGAGATGATCGGCGGCTATTTCAACGGCCATCCCTGGACCCAGGATGTGGGTGTCATCGTCGAGGACAAGAATCACCCGGCCACCTGCATGCTGGACGACAAGTTCACCGTCTTCGACGAGATCTACACCATGAAGAACTGGGACCGCGACAAGACCCGCGTGCTGATGCGCATCGACAACGACACCGTCGACCTGGCCAAGGGGAACCGCGAGGACCAGGACTACGCTCTCGCCTGGTGCCACGCATACGGCGAAGGCCGGGTGATGTACTCCGCCCTGGGCCATCCGGATGCACTGTGGCATCAGCCCTGGTTCCAGGAACACATCGAAGGCTGTCTGAAATGGGCGGGAGGTCTGGAGGACTGAGTTCGGAATAGCAGACTGTAGCGAGAAAAGGGCCGGGATTTGCGTCGATCTCGGCCCTTTTGGGGTTCTATCTCAACTGGACGGACCAGGTTCAGAATAGCTGCCCGATGGGCTCCCTCTTGTCGTCCTTTTGAGGAGGCGCCGTAGTTGACAAACGCCCGAAGGTTATTAAAATACTGCAGCCCATCGCAGGAGGACAATCCATGGAAGAAAAATTGAAGGATCTCGAGCACGAACTCCGCCAGCGCGTCAAGGGGGATGTCCTCTTCGACGATGTCAGCCGGGGGATCTACGCCACCGACGCCAGCATCTATCAGATCACCCCGACTGCCCTGGTGTTGCCGCGCGACCGGGAAGACGTCCACGCCGCCGTGGAGATCGCAGCCGCCCACGGCGTCAGCATTCTACCCCGTGGCGGCGGTACCAGCCTGGGTGGCCAGGCAGCCGGTCCCTCGCTGATTCTCGATTTCTCCAAATACATGAATCAGCTTCTCGAACTCGACGTCGAGGGACGTTGGGTGCGCGTCCAACCGGGCATCGTTCTCGATGAACTCAACGCCGAGCTCGCCCAGCACGGCCTCCATTTCGCTCCGGACCCGGCCACCAGCAGTCGCGCCACCATTGGCGGCATGATCGGCAACAATTCCTCCGGCACCAAGAGCATCATCTACGGTCTGACCCGCGACCACGTCCTGGAGACCGAACTGTTGCTGGCGGACGGCACCACTCTCGAACTCGCCGAACTCGCCCCCGAGGAGTACGAGCAGCGCTCGCAGGGGACGAACGGCAAGAGTCGAGAAGCCGAAATCATGGGTGGCTTTAAACAGATTATCGACGCCAATCGCGACGAGATCGGCGAGCGCTTCCCCAAAGTGATGCGCCGCGTCCAGGGTTACAATCTGGACAGTTTCATCGATGCCGACCGCTGGAATCTCTCCAAGCTCGTCACCGGCAGCGAGGGAACCCTCGGCGTGGTCGTGGAGGCGAAGCTCAATCTGGAGCCTCTGCCCAAACACAAGATTCTGTGCGCGGTCCACTTCGCCGAACTCCTCGAGGCGATCCGCGCGGTGGCGCCGATCCTGGAGCACCGCCCCTCCGCCGTGGAGATCGTGGACGAGGAGATCCTCACCCGGGCCCGCAAAAATCTCAGCATCGCCCCCCTGTGCGGCTTTATCGAAGGCGACCCGAAGGCGATCCTCATCGTCGAATTTTTCGCCGATACGCCGGAGGAGGCGGAGAGCAAGGCCCATTCTCTGGCTGCCGATCTGCGGGAGAAGCAGATCGGCTACACCTGCCCGGTGATCGTCGCCCCGGAGGAGCAGGCCAAGGTCTGGAATGTGCGCAAGAACGGACTGGGGCTGATGCTCGGCATGAAGGGCGATCGCAAGCCGATCCCCTTCATCGAAGACGGCTGTATTCCCATCGAAGTATTGCCCGAGTATGTGGATCAGATTCTGCAGTTCTGCAAGGAGCGCGCAGTCCCCGTGGCCATGTACGCCCACGCCAGTGTCGGCACCATCCACATCCGTCCGATCCTCAACCTGAAGGACCAGGCGGATATCGATCACATGAAGGCGATCGCCGAATTCTCCTTCGGTCTGGTCACAAAATACGGCGGCTCCTGGTCCGGCGAGCACGGAGATGGAAGGGTCCGCAGCCCCTTCCTGGAGCGCTTCTTTGGCCAGCAGGTGTACGACGCCCTGCGCCAGGTAAAGCAGTTGTTCGACCCTCGCGGTCTGATGAACCCCGGCCCGATCATCGATCCCAATCCGATGGATCAGGACCTCCGCTACGGCACCGAATACAAAACCCCGTCTTTCCCAACGCTGTACCACTACCGCGAGGACGGCAACTTCGCCCAGGCGGTGGAGATGTGTACCGGCGTGGGCGAGTGCCGCAAAAACCTGGCCGGCACCATGTGCCCCAGCTATCGGGCGACGCGAGATGAAAAACACTCCACCCGAGGCCGGGCCAACGGCCTGCGTCTGGCCATGAGCGGTCAGCTCGGTCCGGACGGCATGTCCGACCAGAAGCTCTACGAAGTGATGGATCTCTGCCTCTCCTGCAAGTCGTGCAAATCCGAATGCCCGAGCAACGTCGATCTGGCCAGACTGAAGAGCGAGTTCCTGCAGCAGTATCACGACACCCACGGACTGACCCTGCGCGACAAGGTCATCGGCGGCTCTGGCCGCATGGCGGCGTTTATATCCGGCTGGAAGGCGCCTCTGGTCAACTGGTTCCAAAAGACCTGGCTGTTCCGCCGCCTCCTCGAAGCAGTTGCCGGTTTCGACCGCCGTCGTCCCCTGCCCGCCTATGCCTCTCGTCCCCTCTCTGCCTGGTTTGCCGGCCGTTCCCGCCCCGAGCGAACTACCGTCGGCACCGTCGTGCTCTTCGACGATACCTACATGAACTTCCACGAGACCAGCGTCGGCATCTCGGCGGTGGAGCTGCTCGAATCCTGCGGCTACGAAGTGCTGCTGGCCAACGCCGGTTGCTGCCAGCGACCCAAAATCTCCCACGGTCTGCTGCGCGAAGCCCGCGCCGAGGGAGAGAAGACCCTGCGCAAGCTGGATGAATACATCCAGCAAGGCCTCCAGATCGTCGCCTGCGAGCCGAGCTGCGCCTCCGCGCTCACCGATGACCTTCCCGACCTGATCGACGACGAGGAACTGGGGAAGCGCATAAAAGAGAACGTGATGATGATCGATGTCTTCCTGGCGCGCGAGATCGAGGCGGGCCGCTGCACCTGCGAGTTCACCTCTTTACACGACGAAATCCTCATCCACGGCCACTGCCACCAGAAGTCGCTCTACGGCACTACCTTCATGAAGGAAATTCTGGACCGGGTACCCGATATTTCCGTCTCGGAAATCAACTCCGGATGCTGTGGTATGGCCGGCTCCTTCGGCTACGAAAAGGAGCACTACGATCTCTCCATGCAAATAGGCGAGGATCGCCTCTTTCCCGCCGTCCGCAGCCGCTCAGAGGACGCGGCCGTGATCGCCTGCGGCTTCAGCTGTCGTCACCAGATCGCCGACGGCACCGGTGCCCAATCGCGTCACTGGGTCGAAACCCTGCGCGGCAATGCAAAATGAGTAATGCCGGTGTAGCAGAGGGATTTGGAATTCTCTCTGCTACACCGGCATTTTCATAACCTCGGCGTTTGGCCTGAATTCAGACTTGTCTACGAAGTTCAGCCAGCTGCCACCGCTTCCCGCATTTCCTTCAGCCGTTCTCTGAGTTTCCCCTCCACGGCCTGGTTGATATACAGCGTGGCCAGGGCGCAGCCGTAGCAATCTTCTTCCTGAGGCAGCCCATCAAGGCCGGCGATTCCCGTGCGGATGTTCTCGAAAAAACTGCCCTCGCCGGCCTTGCCGATCGGCAGGATGCGGCGGATGGCGTGCGACCCGCATCGGTACTGGTACCCGTCCGGCGTAAACGACCCCTGCGTCGGCGCCACGTAGCAGTACCGGGGCAGCGCCAGTCTGCCGTATTTCCCTTCGGCGGAGGTCTGGACATAAGCCTCCAGCCCTCCCTCGTGCTCCACCCGCAGGAACGGATTGGAAAAATAGCCGAAGAGCCTTCCCCGCTCCTCTTCGGAAACCCCCATCTCCTCCTGATATTCGTCCCAGATCCGACAAACCGCCGGCCAGATCCCCTCGTAGAACCGCTTGAATTCGTCGGCCGACGGGCGCAGGCTGTCGTTGCTGCGTCCTCCCACTGGGATGACGTGCGGGAAGAGGTCCTGGTAGAGTGGATCCTTCCGGTCGACGGTCAGTTTGCGCTTTTCCAGAATGAAGCGGAACAGATCCGGAAAGTGCTCCAGATTCTTCTTGGTCAGCACGCAGTTGGTGTGGACTTCGGGATACTCGACCCCGGCCAGATCGCGGGCCAACTGGACGTTGTAGATCCCCTCCAGCACATCCCCCATCCGATCTCCGCCCAGCAGAAAATTCTGGAGCGCCTCGTTCGCCGTGTCGAGCGAGATATGGAGTCGCGACAGACCGGTCTTGACGAAGCGCAGAGCCACTTCCGGTGTCAGCATCAAGGCATTGGTGTTGACGTTGACCGATGCTCCTCGCCGGGTGGCGAACTGGATGAGGCCGTCGTCCCCCCAGATCTCCTCCTCCAGCATCAACGGCTCCCCACCGGTGATGTAGATGTACGGGCCGTTTCCCTCGTTGACTCGCGTCACCTCCTCGACGATCCGTTTCCACCCATCCAGGCCGATCTCGTCCTGGATGAAGGGCTGGTTGCAGTATACGCACCGGGGCAAGAAGTTGCAGTCGGCGGTCACGTTGAACCCCAGGAAGGAGATCTTCAGCTCTTTCTCGTCGAGCCGCTCCGGCCACTTCCCGATCTCGTCGAGGAGAAATTCCTCGTCTTCGTTTCCCCCGGCAATCAGTTTTTCCACTCGCTCTTCGTTGAGCTCCAGCAACTGATCGGCCACTGTGTCGATGAAATCCCGCCGGGTGCCCGGCTCGACCTTTTCCGCCTTCACCTCTTCGAGCAGACCGGAGTCGAGCACCTCCCGCCACGCGGCCGAATCCAGCAGTTTTTCCAACTCCGCCCTATGTGCGGGCCCATAGTGTCCCAGATCTACCATCCGTTTCCTCTCTATTGGATTCTCTGTGCGTCATTACCCGTGAATCCACTTCATTGATAACGTCGAATTCAACAAAATTTCCAGACTGCCTTCCAGCTCTTCCCCGACAATTCCCCGATCCCTTCTACCTCCCGCTCCTCCTCCGCGAAGTTCGCAAAAACCCGGGTTCCGTCTGCGAATTCGCTGCACTGCACCGCGCCGTCTTCCGCGAGAAAGGCGTGGTCGCACATATCCATCTGCCCGATTCGCCGGTGCAGCTGCGTCACGGGCAGTGCCGCGGCCAGCGCTTCCCGCACCGGTGGATCTTCCAGACTCACCTGGTAGCTCTCCGTCTTCCTCGCCTCGATATCCACCCACCGATACTGCTTGCCGAAGGGAAAGACGTTGGGGGGACATCCGTACAGCGCGTCCATCGCCGCCTTCGCTTTGGGAAAGCCGTCGGACTTCCGTCCCCAGCGACCGACGTGGTCGAAGCCGCCGGCCGCGTTGTAGTTTTGCACCTCCCACCAGTCGTGGATCAGCGCGTCGTGGAATACCAGCATGGTCATCGGCACCGTCCAGAAGATTGCCTCCCCCCAGGCGGGCAGCAGCTTGGTGCTGCCGATGTCGTACACGTCCGCCAGGTTATCACGGAAACCCTCGGAGCTGACCACCCGGTTGCCGTTCGTCTGCGGCCCGAGGAGATCCCGCAGGAACGCCTGATCTCCGCGCCGATCCAGATGCTGTCCCTGGTGCCAGGGGTGACTCAGGGCATAGCACTCTCGCGGGCCGACCGTGGCGTTTACATCGTAGTGCGTCCAGGTCATCTCCTCCATCGATCCTGCGTACGCCCGCTTCACAAATTCCGTCTGAAACGGCGTGCAGCAAAGATACCACTGAAATTCGTCGATCTTCCAGTGTGGAATCTTCGCCCCCGAGGCATCGTGGCTGTAACCGCTGTTGATCCCTTCCGAGCCATCGTCCAGCGCTTCGTACACCCAGGCCCACGGCGCCACATCGTAACCCAACTCTTTGATCGCCCGAATCTCCCCATCCGTCAAATGGATCGGATCGTCTCCGCCCATCTTGAAATTGCGGGAATAGGTATTGAAGCGCACCGGATAGAGGAAGGCCCGATCGAATCCCATACCGCGCAGCTTTCTGCACTCGGCCGCGTAGTCGATCTCTCCCTGGTTGTACCCGACGAATGCCATCAGCGCACCGAAGAGTCGCTCCACGGCCGGCCGCTCGGCGATCTTTTCCGCCCACGGCTTCCACCCTCCCCGCTCCTGCACCCGCCGCCTGTAGCGTCGGCACAGCTCGGTCAACCCGGAGTCCGTGGGATACAGCCGTGCCGACCGTTCGTAGTGCATCCCCCCGAGCGAGGCGAGCTGGTCCGCATGGGCGTAGATCGTCCCATCCTCCCGCTTGCCGATGGTTCCCGACCAATCCGTATTGCTCTCCACCGACGTCAGCAACCCCGCCCGCTCCGTCAGATAGCCCAGCATCGCCATACTCAGGGCTTCGTGACCGCCGTATCCCAGGTGCCCCTCAAACGGTTCTCCGCGCCCGTCGAACAGCAGTCCCTGCATGACCGGAAGCGCCAGTTGAAGCTTCCCCTCTTCGGGCAGGAACGAGCCGGGGAGCGACACTCCGCTCAGCTGCTCTCCCTCTCCTTCGCAGGACAATCGCACCTCTATCCCGTCTTTGAGCAACTCCCACAGAAAAAAGAGTTTTCCCCCTTCGATCTCGAACTCCTGGCGTATGGTTTTTTCGCCGAGAACGACGGCGTTCCCCGGCCCCAGCAACCGGGAACCGTCTTGTCCGACAGTGCGGTAGATTCGGGTGCGCTCGTCCAGGTTCCAGGCGACCCCGCGCTTTTCATCCCGCACCACGACATCCGTTCCATCGCTCGAACAACACAGCGAGAGCGAGCCGTTGGCTATTTCGATCCTCTGTTCCATATTTTTAACGTACGAAAAAAGATTGGCAGGTGCATTGCATAACCTCCTCGCGCTATACTTTCTCCAGCTTTCCCGACAGCTCCGCCTTCCGCATCGCCCGCAGGATTTTCACCCCTGCGGCGATCTCTTCGGGCGCCATCCGCTCTTCCAGCTTTTCCCCTTTCACCGCCCGGTAGAGCGCATCCCACTGGTATTCGCCGCTGTGTCCGTCGAACTGTGCTCGTTCGACCTTCTTCTCCCCGTTTTCCACGTACACCACCGACATCTCGCTGTCCGCTTCGGTCCGAGGCCCCACGTTGCGGTACACCGAACCGTTCTCGAAGTTCATCGACAGCACGTTTTTGTAAGGCTCCTGATCCCCCACGCAAAACGAGGCGAAGATGCTGGCGATCGCCCCGTTTTTGAACAATACGTTCAGCTGGGCATTGTCCGCGGTAGGGCGTTTCGTAAAGACGCGCGAGGCGGTCACCTGCACCGCCTCCGGTTCGCCGAAAAAACGGACGATGTCGCTGATCACGTAAATTCCCAACCGAAATATCGGGGCCACCGGACACTGATCCGGATCGTCGTACCAGGTGCCGTCCGGTTCCTCCCGGTAAGACGCCCACACGTCCGCCCGGCAGGCGACCGGCTGTCCGAGCCCGCATTCTGCGATCCAAGTGCTGATCTGCCGCATCTCCGGCGCCAGCAGGGGCGACGGCGAGTTCAGATGCACCGTCCGTCCCAGTTCCTCCGCCTCCCGCAGCACCTCCAGTGCCATCTCCGGATCCAGCTCGAATGGTTTGGTCGTCATCACGTCCTTGCCGGAGCGGATGATCTTGCGGATCCACTTTGCCCGCCCCACCGGCCCGATGAACAGCCCGATGACCGGGATCTCCGGATCGGCGATCAGTTTGTCTATGTCATAGTACGCTTTCACTCCGAAGCGCTCTGCCCATTCATCCGCCTTCTCATGGATCCGGTCGCACACTGCCGCCAGTTCGAAATAAGGGGACCCTTTCTCTCCCAGAATATCCTCTTCCGTCACGTGCCGGCCGAAGTGCAGACCGACGACCCCGATCTTGATTCGCTCCACAGTCACTCTTCCTCCTTCAATAGGAAATTGCCGATTTCAAATCCTCTCAGCTCCAATGGGATACTGCCGTCACACCGCTGAAATTCCTCCGTGGCCCGCTGGAGCCCGTCCGCTCTGGCGTAGCTCCCAAACCCCTCCGGCACGCGGATCGCCCCTTTCACCGTTGCACCCGTGGCCTCGTATACCCGGATAAAAACGGTATCCCCGCTCCGCCGCAGCCCGGATATAAAGACGCTGTCCGGTGCTACGTTCCACTGCGCGAATTCCGACACTCCTCCCTTTGTGATAACCAGCGGTCGGTTGAAGGCGTATCCCTGACGAACGATCTCCACGTCTCTGTCCGATCCGTGGGGCATGATCGCGTATTGAAAAGTGTGCGCTACCCCCTCGTTGAACGACCCCGCACTCGGTGCCTTGTACTCCATCGCCGCCGCCCGGAACAGCGACAGGAGCATTGTCCCGTCGTCCACGTTGTTGCCCGGCGTGCCCCGATTGAACAGCGCCAGACCTACATCTTCATCGGCGTAGTCGATCCAGTTCTGGGCCACGTGTTCGTGCGGACTCCGCTCCTGGATGCCGAACGGAATCTCGTGGCGAATCAGCCCATCCCGAATCGAGGTGGGAAAGAGGGCGCGAATCCGGTAGTGCTTCCCCAGCGGTTCGATTTTCGTCTCGTACTCGATGCGCGGCGAACGGCGGGCAAAGCGCACCCGCGTCTCGAAGCGGATCTGCAGTTGCCAGAACGCCAGCACCCCTTCCTGTGCGACGATCATCTCCTCGGCTGAACTCGCGACGACCGAAGCCCTCTCAAGCTGTGGCCGGAAGCTGTTCCGATTGACCAGATCGCTCGGCCCGGCCGGATCGACGGGATCGGGAACATTCTGCGTCAGCGACGACTCCAGGCTGCCCCCGCTGAGCGGCGCTTCGAAGCGCATCCACAGATCGCCGTAATCCATCTGCATCCCCAGGCTACCGAACGGCGCTACTCCCTCCCGTGCGATTTCTCGTCCACTGTCTTTTTCCACCAGACTCTCGATGTGGCCGTCCGCTCCGATTTGCGCCCGGAAGAACTCGTTCTCGAAGGCGCAGGGCAGCGCCGGAGGCGTTCCCGCCTCGATCCGCTCGACCGCTTCCATTGCCCCGAACCCCAATCCCGGCACCTCGACCCTGCACCGCTCTCCCTCCAGGTCGACGATCTCCTCCCGTTCGAAGCCGAGTGGGTTGAAGACCGTCGGAGCACCGTCCTCTGCGGCAAGTTCGTCGAATCCGGCGTCGATCAACCTTTCCGCCGCGTCGAACTCCCGATAGCTGTCGTCCAGTGCCCCGTCGGTGAGCGAGCCGCAGATGATGTCGTGGAACTGCTGTTTGAGCAGCAGTCGCCAGGCAGCAGCGCAGCCGTCCGCTTCCTTTCCGGCGACCACCGCCAGCGCCTCCAGGCTCAGCAGCCGGTTGACCAGCTGTCGGCTCCGCTGCTTGATGCGCACATTGGAGGTGAAGGTGCCGTGAAAGGCGCTGTTGAACTCTCCTTTGACGATCGGTTTGTTCTCCCAATCGACCGTCTTCGCGAACTCGGACAGCGTCGAAAAGCGCACGGGTGGCAGGATATCCGACTCGTCCAGCCTCTCGACCACCTGGGGTGCAGACGCCTGGGGGAACATGAAATCCCCACTATTGGGCAGCAGCAGCGAATCCGAAGGCCCGTATTCCCGCAGCCGGTCGCACAACTCCCGGACCTGCTCCGGACTGCAGCCGGCCAGATCTAGATCGGGCGCGTTGACCAGTTCCCGATCGTCCGGAAAGTGGATGCTTCCGTACCCCCTGGCCAGCCAGTGGACCTCGATCGGCGTGCCGTCCAGTCCCTCCCAGATGAAATCGTTCTTCATCACATCGCGCCGCATGCAGCGCCAGAACGCGTAGCAGCCGTACCCCGCCTGCCGCAAAATTTGCGGCAGCTGAGCGTGGTGGCCCCAGCAGTCGGCGATGTAGCAGACATCCGGCTCGATATCCATATGCTCCCGCAGCCACTCCTTGCCGACCTTTGCCTGCAGAAACATCGATTCTCCGTCCGGATGGTTCATATCCGGCATGGCGAACATGCCGGGTGCCACCTCCAGGCGCCCCTCTTCGGCGAACCGGCGCATCTGTCCGCGCTTTTCCGGAAATCGCTCCCAATACTCCTCTACCAGGATCACCTGCTCGATGAGGAAGCGGTATTCGGGATACTTCTCCAGCAGCCGCAGGCCCTCGTCGATAATATCGAAACAGCGAGGTAGATACTCGGCGTACGTTTTGAGATACGCCACGTCGTAGTGAAAGCTGGGAGTGATGTGGATCTGTTTAACAGAAGCGGGCATGGCCGATTCCTCTCGATCCGATGATGGTGATTTCGCTGTGAAGACCGTCCTAAAAGTGGTGCGTTTGGCGCATCAAGTCCAGTTTTGCTGTGGATCTGGAAGGCTGTCCCGATCCGACCGGACTTTTCGATAACCTGTCGGAGCTGTGAAAAAATCTTTCAGATGAGGCCAAAATTGACCATATTATAGAATGGATGTGAGTATTTTCCGTTCTTCTTCGCTGAAGAAACTACCGGATTGTCGTATAACTGAATGTGGAAATCAGGAGTTCGCCATGAACGATTTCACCGCCAGTATCGATCGCGAGGAGGGGGTGGCCGTAATCAATCTGGCCGGGTATCTCTCCTCCGAGGTCGCCGCTCCCCTCGAAGAGGCTTTTGGACAGATCGGCGATGCCGACAAGATTCTCCTCGCCTTTCAGGAGAAGGACTTCATCAACAGCGCCGGCCTGGCCGTGATGTTCGACCTGATCCTTCCCCTTAAAGACCAGGGCAAACAGTTCCGCATCGCCCATCCCGCTGCGCACTTCCGCAAGGTCTTCGATATCGTCGGCATGAGCAAAGATGCCGACGTCTTCCCCTCCGCAGAAGAGGCCCGAACCAACTGGTAGTTTCCACCCTTCGCATGATTGAACTCAAGGGATTAAAGAGACGTCAAAAATGCGCCAAGAGCACCACGGTTTGTAAAAAATCATCTCATGGGTGATGCCGGGTTCAATAGAACGCAGAAACCCGGCCAATGGCCGGGTTTCTGCGTCAATTCAGTAAAACATTGAGCGAAATCAGGTCTCCAACCGCAGCTTCCAGGCACCTTCTTGCGTCGGTTCGTCCAAGCGTAGCACCATGCGAAAGAGCCGTTCCCCCCAGATGCTCTGCAGCCGGCTGTCCTCCACTGGCACCTCTTCGACCGCGACCTTCATCATATTCGCGGGATAGTAAATCCGCGCATTTCCCGAAGCCCGCCCTTCGACTATCTCCCGCTCCTTCAATTCGATTACCCCATCTTCCTCCAGAGCTACCTCGCAGGGCGTAATCAGGCTCAGGGAGATCTCCGCCTCGTGCTCCAGTTCATACGCATCCGCCACCTCGATATTCCGTCCCCGGTTGAGTTTCACCACGCGTTTCCAGGACTTCAGCCCCGCCACCGCCGGATAGGCACCGGCGATATCCATCCGCAGCTGTGCGCCGCCGTCATCTGTTTCGTACTCCACATCCCGCGCCGCAAATGCCTTCCCCGGCTCCTGCATGACGCCACCGATCGTCGGCAGGCTGTGGTAGGCCGACTGCATCGTCCAGATCTCGTAGCGCTGTGAACTGAAGGTCTTGGCGGTGTAATCTTCCACCCCGGCGTCGACGACGACCGGTTTTCCGCCGGCGTAGGCGATAAAGTGACCGATGTCGTTGTGGTTGTGACTCTCGGCGTTGTGCCCCCCTTTGGCAGCCACATACAAACCTTCCGCCGAACCCTCCCGATCCCGCGCCGCCATCACCTGGATCTCCGAAAACCAGGCATCCCGCGGCAGCGGCTGAGCCGGCTCCACCGCCGCCAGCTCTTCCAGCGCGAACAGCGCCGGCAGTTGGCGGCCGATACTGTCCCCCGCCCCTTTCTCGAAGAGATTCTGCCCCTTTGCTCCTTCCGCACCCAGCGCCATCATCTTTTTATCCCCGATCCGCTGTCCGTACTGGAAGACCAGCGAGGCCGAGGGGCTGACCAGGGCAGCGGCATCGGCAAAATTGACGAAATACCGATCGGCGATCTGCACCCGATAGATGTATCGACCCATCTCCTGGATGAGCGGCCGGTCGTACACGTCGATCGCCCCGTCGGAAGCTCCGTGCAGCAGTTCCAAACAGTCGAACAGCGAAGCGCCCGCTCTTCCCCAGTACCCGGGTCCCTCGTCGCACCCACCGTCCGTTGGATACGGATCGACGAAGCGATCGAGGCTCCGCAAGATCTTCACCACCGCAGCCTGTCGTCGCTCCTGGTCCCTTTCCAGCAGCAGAGTCGCGGTCAGCCAGTTCGAGTTGCACCACGGGTTCCAGTTGTTCACCGTCCGGTTGCCGAACCCCATCCACCAGAAATCGTCCCGCTCCAAACAGGGAGTGAGCACTCTCCGGTCCGACTCGATGTGGATTCGCTCGCGGATCAGCGGCGATACTTCATCCAAATTCGAGCCGACCAGATACAGGGTCCAGGCGAGCAGGCTGACCGTCTCTCCGGCGAACAGATCCACCGTCGGCTCGGCCACGTCCGGCAGCCCCACTCCGGCGCGCTGCGCATTGATGTGCGCCGGCACCCCCCAGTAAGTTTCCTCGCAGGTCGTCCACACTCCGTCGGTGATACCGTCGACAAACCGCCCCTTTCCTTCCATGCACTCGGCCACGACCATGTCGCAGAGCATATTGCGTCGGACATTGCGCACATTCTGATAGCGACTGCGGTTGCCCGTGCGCGCGTATTCCAGGAAAAGCGTGGCCGGCAGCGACGGCCAGTCCTTCCCCAGCGCCGCCTCCCCCCGGGCGATGTGGGCCTTGCGCACCGCTTCCCGCAGCTCTTCCCAGCCCTCTCGCTCATCGGCTGTGGGAAAGGGATGATACTGCTCGCGAGGGATGAGTACGTCGCCGATTTTATCGACTGGATAGAGTTCCGTCAGCATATTCTCTCCTTCATTTATACCCGGATCAATAGAATAGAAGAATAGAAACCCAGAATTTTTGATCGCTGGGAAAGTCTATGACAAAGGGGGATACGCCACAAATATCGGGAATGTACCGGCGGAGAGAAATGTCAGAATCGCCAGCGCAGCGTCCCATACGCTCCGCGCTGGGCCTGGGAATTCAGGGTGGGGCTGTGCGGCGCCAAGAACTCCACCCGCTGCTTTTCGAGAAGATCCTGAGCCACCAGATTTAGCTCCAGGCTCTCGTTCACCTCCCATCCCAGACGGGCATCCAGGTCGAAGTAGCCGTCAACTCCCGTCCCCGCGTCCGGCAGATCACCCACATACCGTCCCCACAGGTCCAGTTCCAAATTGCGGGGAAGGCTCAGCGAGGGGTGCAGTGACAGCTGATGCTGCGGACTCACCCCTTCCCACTCCAGGCCGCCCGCATAGGCGCTGTCCTCGTCCAGATCTATCTCCAATTTCAGGAAGGTATAACCGGAGCGCAGACGGACTCCCTTCCAGAGTTGGTAATCCACGGCCAGTTCCGCTCCGTAGGTGCGTCCGGCCATCCGGTTGTCGATGATCGCCGGAGCGAGTAGATAGGGCGAAGCCGAGGAATCGACCAGGAAAGGTAGGCTCGGTTCGACGGTGAGTAGTTCGTCGTAGATGTTGTAGAAGGTCGCCAGATCTATGAACAGGCGCTCTCCGATCTGGGTCCGATAGCCTCCCTCGAAGGCTACCATCGTCTCGGACCGGAAGTCGGCATTCCCCTGCAACATGGCGAAGGTCGCCAGGCTGTCTGCACCGAACTGCCCAGGGGGCACTACCTCGAAGATCGAGCGGATATCGTGATCCGAACGGGCCGGTGTGCGCACCGCCCGCGACACCGCCGTCCAGATGGTATGGCGCTCTGCGGGCAGCCACAGCAGCCGAATGTTTGGCTGGATCTCCATGCCACTGAAATCGCTGTGCTCGAATTTGGAGCCCAGCGTCAGACGCAGCCGATCGTCCGCCAGACGCACCTCCTCCTGCACGAAGGCGCTGAACAGATTATACCGTCGGACGGCGGGCACGAAGGAAACGCTGAAGCTTCCTCCCATATCGTCTCGAATGAGACGGTAGCCCAGTCCCCAGACGATCTCCTGCTGGTCGTCTATAACAAACCGATGCTGGAAATCCAGGTCCCAGGTATCCAGATTCCCGCTGATCGGCGCCTCGCCGCGCTCGGTCCGGTCGTAGTAGATCTGCAGCGCCAGGTCCGCATCCGTCGAAAATCTCCGCTCCCATCGTCCCAGCAGATTCCCTCCGGAAATCGGCGTCTCAAAGTCGAAGGTGTGTCGGTAAGGGGCCGTCGGCGAATCGACGATCTGGAAGGTAGCGCCGATCTTCCCGTCGTACAGATCCCCCTGCAGAGTCAGTTCGTCCCGCTCCGAAGTCGTCCAGTCCACCCGGAATCCGACCTGCCGGACCTCCCAGCCATCGGCGGCCTCCTCGCCGGACGCCAGGGCGAAATCATCCCGCTCCACTCGCCGGGCATTCAGGCGAAAATACAGGTCATCGCCCAGTCTTCCTCCATAGCGCACGCTCCCCGAGCGACTCTCTTCACTTCCCAGGCCGACGGTGGCCAGCCCTCCCTGCGTATCCCTGGCGCTCTTGGAGAGCACGTTGATGATTCCGTTGACCGCGTTGGCGCCCCACAGCGTCGCCCCGGGTCCGCGAATTACTTCGATTCGCTCCACATCCTCAAACGGCACATCCTGCGTGTCCCAGAACACGCCTGAAAAGAGCGGCGAGTACACGCTGCGGCCGTCGATCAGCATCAAAAGCTTATTGGCGAAGGCGTCGTTGAAACCCCGACTGCTGACTGCCCATTTGCTGGCGTCGATGCGCGCCACTTCCATCCCCGGCACCATGCGCAACGCTTCCGGTATGGAGGTAGCCCCCGTCCTTCGCACATCCTCGGCCGTGAGCACGAAGACAGCGGCAGCCGACTCGGAGAGTTTGCCCTCTTTTCTGGATACCGAAAAGACCTCGATATCCATCAGTTCCTCGAGGGACAGTTCCGCCAGGTCTATGGAAAATTCCTGGGCGTGGATAGCGGTGGCCAGGGCTACCAGCAACCACACTCTCGCGAGCAGCTTCAACGCGTGCCTCTCCTGAGATTTTATGTTCCGCGAAGAAAAGAGGGAAGATCGGCATGTGCGATCGGAGATCGATTGTATCTATATTAATAAGATACCGAACCCTGCACCAGTTTTTCCGCAGGGCCTACTCAACCACGGGCACGAGGAGAAGTGACGATGACCTGGCGCAGCCGAGATATATTGCAACGCCCCGAGTGGACCATGCACCGGGCGCTCTACAAATCGATGGGATACAGCGACTACGACCTGGACCACCCGCTGATCGGGATCGCCAATTCCTGGAACCGGATCGTCCCCGGGCACTACAACCTGGACCTGGTTTCCGACTATGTGAAGCAGGGAATCCGCCAGGGAGGGGGCACGCCGATCGAGTTCGGCACTATCGCCGCCTGTGACGGCATCGCCCAGGGGCACGACGGCATGCACTTCATTTTGCCCACCCGCGACCTGATCGCCAACGATGTCGAGATGATGGTCCAGGCACACCGTCTGGACGCGGTCGTGCTGCTCGGTTCGTGCGACAAGATCGTTCCCGGCATGCTGATGGCCGCCGCTCGTCTGAACATCCCCGCCATCGTCGTCGTCGGCGGCAATATGGAAGGGGGATGTTCGTTCGACGGCCGTCCGTCGGACACCACCTCCCTCACCGAAGGGCTGGGGATGCTCAGGGAGGGGAAAATCGACGAGGAGACCTACCTCCAACTGGAGGATCAGGCCGCTCCCACCTGCGGCTCCTGCTCCTTTTTGGGCACCGCCAACACCATGTGCTGCGTGGCTGAGGCCATGGGCATGTCCCTGCCGGAGAGCGGCACCATTCCCGCTACCCACGCCGACCGGCTGCGCGTCGCCCAGGCCTCCGGCCGCCGGATCGTCGAAATGGTCCACGAAGGGCTCACGACGGGAAAGGTCATTACCCGAGCGAGCATCGAGAACGCCCTGCGTCTGGGCACCGCCATCGGCGGTTCGACCAACATGGCCCTGCACATTCCGGCTATCGCCTACGAGGCGGAGTGCGACATGGACATGGATCTCTTCGAAAAACTGTGCAGCAGCACGCCCCACATCGCCCGCATGAACCCGGCCGCTGCTGCCAACGTGCCCGACTTCCACGCCGGCGGCGGCGTGCAGGCGGTGATGAAGGAGATCCTGCCCCTGCTCCACGGAGACGCGCTGACGGTCAACGGCAAGAGCATCGCGGAAAACGCGGCGCGGGCCAGGAATCGCGACGAGAGCATCATCAAGAGCCTGGAAGATCCCTGGATTCGCGAGGGCGGTCTGGCCGTGCTGAAGGGGAACCTGGCTCCGGATACGGCGATCACCAAGCCGGCGGCCATCGCTGCGGAAATGCGCACTTTCACCGGCAGGGCTCGCTGCTTCGATTCGGAGGAGGAGGCGAACCAGGCGATCCTCGACGGCAAGGTGCAGGCGGGCGAGGTGGTGGTCATCCGCTATGAAGGGCCCAAAGGCGGCCCGGGTATGCGCGAGATGTATATCGCCATGAAGCTCCTCTACGGCCGCGGCCTGGCGCTGAAGACCGCCGTGGTCACCGATGGCCGCTTCTCCGGCACTAATAACGGCTGCTTTGTCGGCCACGTCTCTCCCGAAGCGGCCGAAGGTGGCCCCCTCGCCATCGTCGAGGACGGGGACACTATCACCATCGATATCCCGAATCGGGGCCTTCATCTGGACGTGTCGGACGCCGAGATTCAGGCCCGACTGGACAAATGGAAGCGCCCCCAGCCGAAGTTCAAGAGCGGCTACCTGGCCCTCTACGCCCGGCTTGCGGAATCGGCCGACAAGGGAGCGATCATCAAGCACCGGGTTGATTGAGATCCTGAGCTGATTCCTCCGATCGACGGTGAATCCGACAATCCTTGTCGGTAGGCCGACAAAGGGGCGATCATCAAACACCGGGTTGAATGAAATCCTGAGCTGATTCCTCCGATCGACGGTGAATCCGACAATCCTTGTCGGTAGGCCGACAAAGGGGCGATCATCAAACACCGGATCGAATAAAATTCTGAACTGATTCCTCGATCGGCGCAATCTATACAGAAGCGGTCTCTGCTCGTTTTCTTTTGAGCGGAGGCCGCTTCTTTTTGTTGACCTTTTCACATCCCACTGGGCTCTCTGTTCAGAAAATGACGCTTCCGTGACATAAAAATGACAAAAAAGTTTGAAAATTCCTTATTTTTGTTTTCGATATGTCTTTCAGCATATCAAACCTTCACCCCTCTTCAAGGGAGGAAAATCATGCGCATCGTGGGCTACATCCTGGCGCTGGCCTTTATCGCCATAGCCATGGGAGACCCGACCATATTCATCGACCCCGCAGCATTGGTGCTCGTGGTGGGGTTCATGGTCTGGGGTTTCCTGGCCTCTGCCGGCGCCCGAACCGGCACTGCGCTCAAGGCGGCCTTTTCCGGATGCGAAAAGGAAGTGCAGGAACTGCAGATCGGTCTGCGGGCAGTGCGCACTGCCCGTCACGCCGCCCTGGCCGGCGGCTTTGTCGGCATCGGCGCCGGACTCATCAACATGCTGAGGAACGTGGATGATACCGGCGCCATCGGTCCCGGCATGGCCCTGGCGCTCCTGGGCTTCTTTTTCGCAGTCTTCTTCGCGTACGTCGTCCTCCTGCCTCTGCAGGTTGGCATCGAGCGCCGGCTGATCCCCTCGCAGGGAGCGGAAGCCTCTCCCTCGGAGACTCCTCTCGACCTCATGGTGCTGGGCAGCGGTTTTATCGTTACCCTTCTCACCTTCGGGGTCCTGGTAGTCTCTATCAAATTCGGTGGTTGAAAGGAGAACTGTCATGCGCATCCTGGGATTCATCGTTCTGATCGCAGTCGTGGTCATCGCATTGGGCCAGTCCTTTCTCATCGATATCGCCTCTCTCATCATCGTTCTGGGTCTCACGTTGGCCTGTCTTCTCTCGAGCTTTGGAGGAGGCATTGGGACTGGCTTCAAGGCGGTTTTTTCGAATACCGCCGATCGAGATACCATCCTCCTGGGAATCGCCATGTTCGAGCGCGGCAAGTCCATGGCGGTGATGTCTGGAGGGATAATGGGCACATTTATCGGCCTGATCATCATGCTGAAGAATATGGACGATCCCGCCGCTTTGGGGCCGGGTATGGCTCTTGGATTCCTGACCACGCTCTACAGCCTGGTTCTCGGTTACGGCGTATTCGCTCCACTGGGCGCCTCCTTACGGCAGAAACTGGAGGAAAGTGAGGCGTAGCTCCGTCGATTTGCCGAACAGAAAGCGGATCTGCTCATTTTCTTTTGAGCGGCGTCCGCTTTTTTTTTCTAACCTTAACCAGTTCTCCCACCGAGAAATCGCCGCTTTTCTGGAATTGACGGTGAGCACCGTCAAATTCCGCCTGCACGACGGAAGAAAGCGGCTGAAAAAGGAGTTGATCCGCATGGCCAGAAAGAATCTGAAGGCCAACCGCCCCTCCAGGGACGACCAGTTCGCCACCCGAACCGTGGAAGTCATCTCTGCGCTCAATCCGTATCAGATCGCCAAACTGATGGTCGGCACCGATCAGAACGACCTGATCGCCCTGCTGCAGTCGGCCGAAGAGGTACGCGAGTTGATTCTGGGGAGGGTGTCGCCGCATATACGGACCTTTCTGGAAGAGGAGATGAAGCGCAGAAAGATCGAGCCGGACGATATTCGCAAAGCGCAGGAAAAAGTGCTGAAGACCGCCTCCAAACTTCCCAAGGCTCCTCCGAAACCAGGCAAGGCATTCCTGGCCATGAAGAAGAAATTGGAGGAGAAACTGGAGGCACACGATGTAGTGGAAGTCGGCTGCGAGGAACTCCCCGCGATCTTCTCCAGCATGGCCGAAATCGCCCGTTTAGAGGGCATACTCTCCCTGGAGATCCTGGCCGGAGCAAGGGATCCCTTCTTCACCACCGGACTGCGACTCCTGCTCGACGGCACGGAGCCCGGGGTGATCGCGGAGGTGCAGAATCCGTGGAAGGAGACTATTCTCGCGTACTTCCGCACCCGCTACGAGATGATCGAGACCGGGCTGACCGAGATATCGGGAGGGCGCCACCCCATGCTCATCGCCCACAAACTGGCGACGATCTATCGAGCCGAACTGGAGGGACCGTTGGGAGGAACGGCAGTCGGCGAGAAAGACTGCACTGCAGGCAAATTCAAGACCCGCGTCAAGCGCACGCCGTTTTCCGTCATGAATCTGGATCAGCTCACCGAAGCGCTGGTGGTCCTGGCTTGGATCGCCCGCAAGCGTGGCTTCGACGAACTGGATAAGGTGGTGGACTGCATCGACGAGGAATTTGCGCAGACCGGCCTGCGCTGGCTGCTGGAAGGGACGGAAGGGGACAAGATGTTCAGGCTGGCTCCGGAGATAACGCTGGAAATGGTCGCCACCCGCAAAGAAGCGCTCGTGCGGAAGCGCGATCTCTGCTATAGCATGGTAGTCGACGGCCTGGTGTCGCTGCAGAGGGGCATGCATCCGAAGCTGCTGGAGTTCAAGCTGCGGAATTACTTCGAATAACCTGTACTGGCGGCCACTCGATCAACAGGGCAGTATTAGCTCAACTCTTGACCATTGGATGGCGGTTTATAACCTCGTTGGAGGATTATCACTAATATATTCCGAGTATCTGAAAACGGATCACCGCCCATTGAGAAGGCGGAATTTGAGGGTAGGCCAGTCCGAGAATGGGCTGGCTTTTTTATGCTTGATCGTCGGTGATTGGGTTGCGTACCTTCAGGGCAAATGTCTGCGATATCGCGCTGGTATTCGATAGGTTGATTCCCATGAAATGCGCCATTCGACGAGCCTGCCATCTGGCAGTCGGAATAACCGCCCTATTCCTTCTCGGTTTTTCCTCCCCGGTGGATGCCGAAGAACCGACGCTGGCCCGGCTGGTCTTCTGGGTTCCGACGGAGCGTCTGGATGAATTCGGCGCTGCCTTCGCTGAGCAGGTCGTCCCCATCCTGAAAGAACACGGACTGGTGAAATCCCTCGAACGCGGACGGACGACCGTGGACAGCGTCTTCAGCCGCCTCTTCTCCTTCGCGACGCCGACCGCCTTCACCTCCGGAAAAGACGCCCTCTGGCGCGACCCGGCCTGGCAGGATCTCCTCCAGCGCCTGGGAGCCGACTTCCGCATCGAACCCGACGGCCCGATCCGCTGTCAGTTCACCCTCTACCAATGTCCTGTGGGGAAAGGCCGCCGGATGCCTGCCGGACCCGGCACTCGCAAGGGAGAATGGCGCACCTTCAACACCCAGGACGGCCTCCTGGACGCTGTGGTGCTGGCTATTACAGCGGATCGAGACGGACATCTGTGGTTTTCCGGATCGCGGGGAGTGACTCGCTACGACGGAGAGCGCTTCGTCACCTTCACCGCTGCCGACGGCCTGGCCGGTGGTTTTATCAACACCATGCTGCAGGATCGCAACGGGCATCTGTGGTTCGGGACCGATGCCGGTCTCATCCGCTACGACGGAGAGCGTTTCGTCATCTTCACCGCCGCCGACGGCCTGGCCGGCGACTTCGCCACATCCATGCTGCAGGATCGCAGCGGCCATCTGTGGTTCGGCTTCGACTTCGAAGGGAGAGTGACTCGCTACGATGGGGAGACCTTCAGAACTTTCACTCCCCGGGATGGTCTGGCTGACGGTATCACCGCACTCCTGCTCGAGGATCGAGACGGCAACCTGTGGTTCGGAGAAGGGTCTTATGATTATCCGAGCTATCCGAGGATGCCTGGTGATAAGACGGGCATCACTCGGTACGATGGAAAGACCTTTGAAACCTTGACCGGCCAAAATGCTCCGGTCGACCATGTCGTCTACTCCATGCTGCAGGATCGCAACGGCTATCTGTGGTTCGGGGGTGGGGGCGAGGTGACCTGGTACGATGGGAAGCGTTCGGAGACCTTCACCACCCGGGACGGCCTGCCGGAAGCCCGCATCGTGAAAATGATGGAGAGCCGGGATGGTCTCCTGTGGTTCGGATCGAACCTGAAAGGTATCAGCCGCTTCGATGGGAAAGCATGGCGTTCAGATCCTGCGGATCCGACGGATCTTCGATTCACCACCTTCACCGCGGAAGATGGTTTGCCGAACGACCAGGTGTGGGACATGGTTGAGGACGAGGATGGCTACCTGTGGGCGGGAACGCACGGCGGCGGAGTCAGCCGCTACGAGGGAGCGCACATCTCCTCCTTCACGCCGTCCGATGGCCTTCCGAGTCAGTTCGTCCACTCCGTCCTGCAGGACAGCACCGGCGCCATGTGGTTCGGCACCTTCAGTGGCCTGGTGCGCTACGATGGCGAGAAGCTGGTCACCTACATCGCCAGGGACGGACTGGCGGAAGATCGGGCCAACTACGTGATCGAAGATCTGGATGGCAATCTGTGGATCAAAGCAGCGACGGGGTCCAGAGTCACCCGCTACGATGGAGAGACATTCGACGCCCTTGCGTTCGGTGACAGTCTGGATCTCGACCGTGGATTCAAACTGAGCCCGGCGGTGGACCGGAACGGTCACGTGTGGTTCCCGGCCAGCCCTCGCGGAGTCGTTCGCTACGACGGCCACAGCTTCTCGATGTTCACCACGGAAGATGGTCTTCTCAGCGACGATATAAGAAGCCTGGAGACAGATCGATCCGGCAATATGTGGTTCGGCACCTGGAGCAGCGGCGTGTGTCGGTACGATGGCGAGACGTTCACTTCCTTCACGCGCGAAGATGGGCTTGGGTTGAGCGGTGTGTTATCTATTGGTGAAGATCGTAAAGGCCACCTGTGGTTCGGTGGTAATAGTAAGGTGAGCCGGTACGACGGCGAGACGTTCGCGGTTTTCACAATCGACGACGGCCTGAAGTCCGGAACGGTGATGTCCATTCTCGAAGACCGCCGGGGCCACCTCTGGTTCGGCATCTGGGGCGGGGGCATCGTCCGCTACGACGGCCTGGTCTTCCAGGACCTCCACCACCGCGACGGCCTGATCGCCGACACCGTGCACGATGTGTACCAGGACCGCGACGGCGACTTCTGGATCGCCACCGACAGCGGCGTCACCCGGTATCGGCCATCCACAAAGCCGCCGTCCGTCCGCCTGAAAGAGATCATCGCCGATCGCTCCTACGGCTCCGCCCATGAACTCGCCCTGCCCTCGTCGCAGGAGCTGGTGATCTTCACCTTCGGGGGACGCAGCTTCACCACCTCTCCCGACCGCATGGTCTACGTCTATCACCTGCAGGGATACGAAGAGGAGTGGCAGTCCACGCGCCAGATGGAAGTGCGCTACAGTGATCTGCCTGTCGGCGACTACGTCTTCGAGGTAAAGGCGGTCGACCGCGACCTGAACTACTCCGACCCGGTCGCTATCCACCTCGCCATCCACCCTCCCTACCGGCAGTGGACCCTGGTCGGCGGCCTGGGGCTGGCGCTGCTCGGCCTGGTCCTCACCACCGGGTACGGACTCAGGCGGCGCCGCGACATGCGCCGGGCCGAACAGGCGCTGATGGCCGAGATGGAGGAAGAGCTTCAGACGGCTCACGACATGCAGATGGGCTTGATGCCTACAGAGACCCCCCGGATCGAGGGGTTAGATGTCGCCGGCCGCTGTCTCCCCGCCAACCACGTCGGCGGCGACTTCTTCCAGTATTTCGAGCAAAACGGCAGACTGTCCGTCTGCATGGCCGACGTCACAGGCCACGCTATGGAAGCCGCTGTGCCGGTAATGATGTTCAGTGGAGTGTTGGAAAGTGAGATCAAGCATGGCCAGAATCTGGACCAATTATTCGTCAGTTTGAATGAGGTGCTCAGTAGCAAACTCGATAGTCGAACCTACGTCTGTTTCACGATGGGAGAAGTAGATCCAGCTTCAAAGACGTTCCGAGTCTCCAACGGCGGTTGTCCATACCCATATCATTATCAAGCGGCAAGTGGAGGGGTGTCCGAGATCCAGATCGATGCGTATCCACTCGGAATACGCTCTGATACCCAATATTCTGTCGCAGAGATTCAATTGGAACCAGGGGACCGCGTCGTATTGTGTTCCGATGGTATCATTGAAGCAGAGAACCAATCCGGCGAACTCTTTGGCTTTGAGCGCACGGCGGAAACGATCTGGAAAGGGTGCTCTCAGGATCTCACCGCTCCTCAATTCCTCGACTACCTTATCAACGAAGTGAAAACCTTTACTGGGGAAACGCCTCAAGGGGATGACCAAACCGTAGTCGTATTGGCAGTCGAAGCCTGAATCCATCAATCAGCTTGCTGTTGCTCCCATCCCATCGATTATTCCGTTCTGCCAGAGACGCTCGAGAAAGATTCTCCAGGGAAGAATCTCTATCCCATCCTCTGTCTTCCTGGGTGCGGAGTCCATGGAGACGACGATATAGTGTCGCGATCGATGCTTGCCAGACGCTCTGATATTCGAGTAGTTTTCTGGTGTTCTTGAGGGCTCAAGTTCACTTTGCGGAGGAGGATGAAGATGAGGATGAATGCGCGCGCTTGTCATTTATTGGGATGGACCATCATGTCTTTCATTATTGCGAATCTGTCGGCTTCCGGCGCCCTTGGCCAGGCTCTGATCGTAGATCGCGGCCAGGCGCGCGCGGATATCGTCATCGCGGAGAACCCCAGTCGGGCGACAAAACTCGCCGCTTTGGAACTCCAGGACTTCATCGAAAAGATCAGCGACGGGAAGCCGGTGATCGTTACCGAGCCGGGCAGAGACAATCCAGTCCACATCTACATCGGCGCCAGCAAGCATACAGATCGGCTGAACATTTCCGACGAGGGCCTGGAATACGACGCCTTCCGCATGGTGTCCGGCGATGGTTGGCTGGTTCTGTTGGGGAGCGACAAGGAATCCGGTGACGCAACGTCGCTCGGACAGGATATCGAGCGTCTTAGAGGACTTTCTCTTTCGGAAACTGACGGGCGCGGGTCGTTGAATGCCGTCTATGAATTCCTGCGTGGCGTGGGCTGCCGCTGGTACTTCCCGGGCGAGATCGGAGAAATCGTGCCGAAGATGGAGACTATCGCCCTTCCGGAGATCAACAGGACTATCAGCCCGGATTTCCGCTTGCGGCACATGCGTCAATGGTATTACAGCTTCTACCAGACGCCGGGCGACCACGAGATTCTCTGGCAACTGCGGCTGGGGATCAACTCCAGCCGCAGAATACTCGGCTCTCCGCGCGGCCACGGCATCATTGAGGTCTATCGAAGCGAAGAAGTGCAGAAGAATCATCCCGAGTATTTTGCGCTCTGGGGCGGCAAGAGAGCGATAGGCCACGCGGATGGTGCGCCCTGCCTGTCATCGGAAGGATTGTTCGAGGCGAATGTCGAATACGTTCGCTCCATGTTCGACAAGGGCGAGCCGGTGATCAGTGTGGCGCCGTCCGACGGGTACACGACGCTGTGTCAATGCGATTTCTGCAAAGGGAAGGACACGCCGGAGCGCGGTTACAACGGTCTGCTTTCGGACTATGTCTGGGACTACGTGAACCGCGTGGCGATCGAGGTGTACAAGACCCATCCAGAAAAAAAGATCACCTGCATCGCGTACACCACCTATCTGCTTCCGCCGGAGAAGATCGAAGAGTTGAGCCCCAACATTGCGATTATTTTGTGTCGGTGGCGCAGCCACTTCATCAATCGATCGAAGCGGGAAGATTTCACCAATCTCCTCGACGCATGGCTGGAAAAGATGCCCTCGAAGGAAGTCTACATTTGGGACTACTATCTCCACAGTCGTCCGGGCGGTACCTACGAGGGCATCCCCGTTTATTTTCCGCACATCATTGACGAGGACCTGAAGTCGCTGAAAGGCATCTCCGGCGGCGATTACATTGAGGTTTCCAGGAATGCCCCCGATTGGGGCAAGAAGTGGCATGCCATGGCCACCAATCATCTGAATGTCTACGTCACCGCGCGGCTGTATTGGGATGTCGATCAGGATGTGGACGCGATGCTGGATGAGTATTACACGAACTTCTACGGCCCTGCCGCCGAGGAGATGAAGGGTTTTGTAGAATACTGCGAGAAGGACTGGCCGGAGTCGCTGAAGGATGCGGCGGTCATAGATCGTTTCGTGGAAATGCTCGACGACGCGCAGGCAAAGGCCGGCGACACGATTTTCGGCAAGCGAGTGGGTATGGTGGTGGACTACATCCAGCCGTTGCTGGCCAAGCGCAGCGAGATTGACAAGGGGCGAAAGGATGCTCCCGTCGCCGTAGCCAAGAAGCGCGACGGGGCCGATTTCACCCTTGATGGAAAGCTCGACGGAGCGTTCTGGGACGGATTGGAAACCTATCCCCTGCGCGAACTGGCCCATGGCGGAGAGCCCGATGCGAAGACCACGTTCAAGGTCGCCTGGGACGAAGATTTTCTCTACTTCGCGATTCGATGCGCGGAAGAGGACATGAAAAACCTGCGCGTCGGCACGACCAAGAACGAAGATTCCAATGTGTGGAAGGGGGATGAAGTCGAGTTAATGCTAGAGACGCCGACCCACGCATATTATCAGATCGCCATCAGCCCCGTCGGTGCCATTATGGACGTGGACTGGAAGAACGGCTTCGACACGACGTGGTCTTCGGGCGCGGAAGTAGCGGTTCAACACGGCGATGATTTCTGGACCGTCGAAGTGCGGGTTCCGATCGCCGGTGCAGAGGCAGATCAGGTTGACGACAAGAGCGGTGTTTCGGGCGACATGCCGAGGGAGGGAGATCCTTGGTTCTTCAATGTCTGCCGCCAGCGCATGCGCGGCGACACGCGGCAGCTTTCGGGTTTCTCGCCCACGGGAAGCGGTTTCCTGAATCCCGATAAATTCGGTAAATTGCTAGCGCGCTGAAATCATTCATCGATCCGCCACCTTTGACCATACAGGAGTTTTATCATGCCCCCCGTCCTGCGCATCCAAGACGTCGAGCGCCTCACCCTCCGTGTGCCCTTCACCGAGCGCACCCGTCGATGGAACGCCTTGCTGGTCTGGCAGTGGCAGATCGTCGAGATCATCCGCGTCACCACCGATGATGGCACCGTCGGTTACGGAGAGACCCTGCCGCACTACACCTGGGGCAAGGTTAGTGACGAAGCCCTGGAGCGGGCCCGAGGCGCCAATCCCGTCGAGCTGCTGGGAGAGAACGGCCTGGGTGCCGGTTTGGACATGGCCCTCTACGACGTCGTCGGCAAGGCTCTGGGTGTGCCCGTGCATCAGCTCCTCAATCGCCCAAAGATCCGCGATTGGTGTCCGCTGGCCTGGTGGAACACCAAGATGAGCCCTGCGGACCTAGCCGGTGAGGCCCAGGACGCCGTCGCTGCCGGATACACCACGCACAAGTTCAAAACCCGCCCCTGGTTCGACGTGTACGAGCAGGTCGAAGCCATCGGCGCCGTCACGCCCGAGCACTATCGTCTCGACCTGGACTGGAACGGCATGCTGATGAACGTCGGCACGGCCACGCCGGTCATGCAGCGTCTCGACCAATACGAACGCGTCTCCATCTACGAGAGTCCCATCAACCAGGCCGACGTCGAAGGGCAGCGAGAGCTGCGCCGCAAAGTAGCCAAGCCGATCGCCATCCACTTCGGCAGTCCGGCCTTCCCCACGGCCGTGAAGGAGTCCGTGTGTGACGGCTTCGTCATCGGCGGCAGCGTTGCTACCGTGCTGCGCCAGGGCGAGCTGGCCGGCGCCTTTGAGAAACCCTTCTGGCTGCAGATGGTCGGCACCGGACTGGTGACCGCCCTCTCCGCCCACCTGGGCGCGGTGCTGCCCTTCGCCCAGTGGCCGACTATCACCTGCCTCAACAACTACATCGACGATCTGCTCGTCGAACCCCTCACCATCCGGGGCGGCTTTCTGCAGGTACCCGAAGGGCCCGGGCTGGGCGTTGAGGTGGACGAAGAGGCCCTCAGCCAATACGCCATGGAGCCTCCCTACCGTCTGCCCGACGAACGCCACATCCTCACCGTGGTCTGGCCCGGTGGCCGCGCCGTCCACTTCGCCAACATACACGATCACTGCTGGCCCCACTTCCGTACCCACGGCAATGACCCGGCCCAGGAGCCAGGCGCCACGCTGGAGATTTGGGATGACGACGGCTCGCAGGAGTGGGCCGACCTCTACGAGCGGCTCCAGGCCGGACCCATTCGGGAGCAGCGTAGCTAGCGGGGAAGCGACATCTCCAGCACTAACCGAGCCGTGGCCGAAGGCGGCTGTCGATGCGCGCCAGCCATTGCTCAAGGGGGATGGAGTGCACCTAAAGGCCTAGCCATCAACAACGATCAAGTCATCGCTCAAAACAGCTCCACCGCCTTGCTGGCGATGTTGTTCCCCAACTTGATGCAACGCTGCCGGTTGAAATCGTCCTGCGGCGCCTTGGTCGATACCGCCCCGAAATGCAGGAAAGGCATACCGACCGAAATCCCGCCCGAGTAGATCAGCATCCCGTGCACCAGCAGCCCCGCGATGATCGACATCTCCGCAAAGCTGCCTCCTCCTCCTCCCGGCCAGTTCTGCGACACGAAGACTCCCGCTAGTTTGCCGGCCAGTCCGTGCGGCTCGGTGTCCAAATACTTCTTCATCTGCCAGCTACAGGTCCCCTCGTAGGTCGGCGAGCCGAAGATGACCGCCTGCGCTTCCTCCACATATGTCGGGTCCACTTCGTCTATCGACATGCATTGGGCCTCCACTCCTGAGACCTGCTCGCAGCCATCACGGACCAGTTCGGCCATCATCTCCGTGTTGCCCGTTTCCGAGTGGTAGATAACGGCGATCTTCATAATATTCCTCCTGGTTTCGGATATGCGGTATCTCCAGAAATGTCCACGGAGTCATTTTCATCATATTTTACCAAGAAAGCCGATACCTATCCAGAGGAGACCTCGACATGAACGCACCGGAAAGTTATCTGACAAACTACGATCGCGTCTGCGAATATCTGAACGGAGTCCAGAAAGGCCAGGTCGCCGAAATCGGCCGCAGCGCGGGAGATCGCCCCCTGCTCTCGGTCTCCTACGGCGAATTCGAACCGTTCGAACGCCGGGCGACCCTGTCTGCGGCCCTCTCGGCCGGCATGCCCGAAGCCTTTTACGGCCCCGGCCGCGACAAACAGGTGCTCTTGATCTCCGCTGCGGTTCACGGAGCCGAGATGGAGTCGATCGCCGGCGTCGTGAATCTGCTCGCCCTGCTGGAGACCGGCCGCGACCTGGACGGCGTCGAGTGGCCCCGGCTGGCCGAATATGCGACCAGTCTGCGGCTCGTCATCGTGCCGGTCGCCAATCCGGACGGTCGAGCCCGTATCGATTCGGACGATCCTGTGAGTTGGAGCGAGGATGAGATGGAGAAGTATCGGCACGGACTGGGTGTCAAAGGTGAACCGAACGGTTGGATGCCCGGCTGCTTCGTGCCCCATCCGCGCAATCTGGAGGAGGATTCCTTCCTGGGTGGCTACTTCAACGACGCCGGGGTCAACCCTTCACACGGCGTCTTCCTCGAGCGCGAAATCGCCCCCGAACCCCACGCCCTCGCCGATCTGGCCTGCGCGGAGACGGCCGACTGTTTTCTCGACCTCCACTCCTGCGGTGCCGGGCCTTTCTTCATTACAGGCTACGGTTACATACCCGAGGAGATGACCGCTCGCCAGAGCCACTTCGACGGAACCTGGCGGACGAAGATGAGACAAAAGGGACTGCCAGCTCCGCACTGGAGCACCCGTAGCCAGCGGGAGGCGATGGGGCTGGAACAATTCGTCTACCACCAAAGCGGCAGCCTGCCCCTGCTCTTCGAAGGGGGGAACGGGGATCGCTACGAAGGTGGCAATATTCACCGCCAGATCATCGAGACTTACATGCTGCTCTTCGAAGCGGTCTGCGAGATTGGCGTCGAAGAGGGTTTCAAAAGCTGAGAGCGCTTCTCCTCTCAACCGTTCCAGGGCGTCTATTCGGTGCTCGGTTTCTCACTTGAACGAGGGCCATCTCCGAACTATGATTTTCCCGGGTCTGGCAGGTATCGACCTCTGCATCTTTCCCATCTTCGGTGCGCTTGACGCTCGGGATAGAAGGCTCCATTATGAGAGAAACATTTCTCTCTAATAGCAGAAAGTTAAAGGGATGCCATGACGCGCAACATCGAAAGCGGATTATCCACCGAGGAATTGCCCCTCAAACGTCTGGGCTCTGAGGATCGAGGCGGATTGCTGCTCTGCTCGCTGCCTCTGCCCAGAGGCGCCGATACCACCGACCTCTCGCTCGGGGATCGCCCTACTTATCGCCACAATCTTGGCCAGTGGTGCGATGAAGAATCTACATCCCCGCGGCGCCTGCTCCTGGCCGCCGACGGTGGTGAGACTCCGGAGGAAATCAGCGCAACCAGGGGCGACTCCGCTCCACAGCATCCTGTTCCACAGGTCGCCATGAAGAGCGTCGAGATCAGCCCCGATCCCGCTCTGATGTGGGAGCGGCATTCGCTCGAGATCTCCTGGAACGGCGCCTCTGTCGAGATGGTCATGGGTCTGCGCACCGGCGGCAAAATCCACTGGTGGGAGAATTGCAATCTGGTAGTCCTGGACGAAAGTCCGTTCTGCTGCACCGTCGAGATGGGCGGCGCCATCGCCCTGGTCAAGGAGACGCGCGAGCACCGCGCCGGTGAGTCGTTCTTCTCCAACTCCCTGCTCCACAAACACAACTGGCTCAACGGCCACATCTTCGCCCGGCTCTATGCCAACGGAGTCTGCGAAATCTACGCCCATCACGTCAACGGCCGCTTTTTTGACGACGGTCTGGCTCTGGAAGACGCCGTGCCGGTCATCGGCTTCAGGACCGATGATCCGATTCCACAGTTCTCCGGAATCTGGGACGGCGCACAAAAGGAACTCGAACTCGGCGACGTCTGCTTCGACCTGGAGGAGGTGGCCCGCCTGGCCACTCCCGAACAGCCGGGATCACTGCGAGAAGAAGCAGGGTTCCTCACGCTACAGCCGTATGCCGGCATGGAGCTCTACGGTGGCGATCCCACCTATTTCCGCACAGGCAGCTACTACGTCTGCCAGGCGGAAGATCACCAGATCCCGCGCGGTATGGCCCGCACTCTGCGCTTTTCCCTCAGTTTGAATCCGGACCGCTCGCCGCGCATCGTTCGCTATCTGGCTCCCTCCTGGTGGTATGGAATGTGCGAGGAGTTTCAGCCCCGTCCTCTGCTCCCGGTCGGCAACGAATACGACCGCACTCTGGAGGTGTGTGATAGCTGGACCGAAGAATTCATCACCCAGGGTGGCTTTGAGGACGGTTCTTTGCCGCGCGGCGCTTCCCGCGGTATGGAGAAGAAACCGGAGCCCGGTTGGGAGGGAGAGATCCCCTACACTCTGTTGCTCTATGCCTGGCGGACCGGGGGAGCCGATGCCTACTTCCGCGGTCTGCGCTCCTGCTATCAGTATACCGATATCGCCATCGACCACGCGGCCAAGATGGTGCGCATGCACGCGTACCCGCCCCACGCCTTTTCCCTGCCCATGAACCGCGCTCAGGCGTGCGTAGCAGGGTATCTTGAAACCGGTGACCTGTATCTGCTCAACGCGGGCAAGGCAATAGTCGACAATGCCCACTGGACCCACCAGAACTCCTGGCCGCGCATTGTCGTCGGTCGGGATGCCAGCTACGTGCGCGGGGCCGCGTATCTGTACCGCTATCTGGCCGACCGCCACTATCTCGAAATAGCGCTCGACGGTGCCCGCGATGCCGCCCGGGCGCAACGATCCGACGGCAGTTTTGGCGACCAGGGCGGCGGCGTCGGCATCCACGGGGAGGGGGCGTACATCACCAAGCCCTGGATGGGCTTTATGGCCTGTGGCGGCATGCTCGACCTGCTGGAAATGGGGGTCGGCGACGAATTGCTCGTCGATGCCGTTCACAAATTCGCCGGCTGGCTGATGCAGGAGCGCTACGAACACGAGAGCGGAGTCGTCGGCTGGGATTACCAGCACTACTTCGACGGTAAGCCGCGCAACTTCAACTTCCGCACCGAAGAGTGGTCCCCCCTCAAACACGGCAAAGGGGGCGTCTGGAACACCGACTATATCGCCCGTTTCATGACCTTCTGCGCCCTGGAATTCGATGACTCCGCTTTTTTCGACGCCTGGGCCGAGACCTACGCCACCGCGCCCGAAGCTCGGGGAAGCGATCACGCCGTCGCCCAGAGTCTGCAGTACGTAACCTGGGTCCAGGACCGCCTATGGAACGCCCGCCTCGAAAAAGGGCGAATCGTCGTCGAACCGGTCTTCATGGGAGAGCGAACGCCGCTCGCCGGCATCGTCGGGACACCCGACGGCGATCTGGAACTGCACTGGAAGGATGGCGAGATCAGTTCCCCTGAGGGCTCGGGAATTGAACTTCAACCGCGGTGGTTGAATGCGCCGGCCGCAGGGTGAGTCAATTCGGGAATCATCCGTCCTCCGGTTCAGATGCATAGAGGCAGCGAATATTATGGGAACGTCTCTCCTCTCTTCGCGGCAAAAGTCCATGCTGGCACTCTGTCTGCTAATCTCGCTCCTCGCAGCCCCGGCTTTTTCAGCTCCCGACTTCGACGGTAACGGGCAGATTGGTCTGTCCGACTTCTTCCTATTCGCAGATCACTTCGGCAGTGCGGACGCTGTATTCGATCTGGATGCAAACGGCGAGGTGGGGCTGTCAGATTTTTTTCTCTTCGCTTCGGCATTCGGGAGATCCGCCGTTGGAGTGCCTTCCCCGGACCAGGGGAGCAATGGGACTCTCTTCCAGCGCCGATGGTCTTATGTGTCGGAAACATCGGCGGTCGTTTACTGGCAGCTCGGAGATATCGGAGAAGAGGGACTGAGCTATGTAGAATACGGCCGGACGCGAGATCTGGGGCGGCGGACAGAATCGACAGAATCGCATCCGCATCCCCGCCGGGCCCATCTCCACCGTCTCCGCGACCTGAAGTCCGGTTTCGTCTACTACTATCGCATGGTGGTTTTCGATCCATCGAGCGGTCGGGAGGCAAAAAGCGAAATTCTCACCTTCACCACGCATTCCAGGGAAGGGGTCATACGGGTTCCGGATGATCTGTCAGGTCCTCCCTTCATCCTCGACAGGGCCGGGGCCACCTATCTGCTCACGCGCGACGTGAGCGCTCCGGGCACCGCCTTTGAAATCACCGCCAGCGACGTGACTCTCGACCTCGACGGCCACACGGTTCTCTTCGGTGACGATACCGATCAACAGGTGCGCGGGGTCTGGGTCCGCAACGAAGGGGCTGCCGTCGTCTGCAATGGGCACATCGTGCAGGGACGGAGATCCGGAGATTACAGCTCGGCCGTGGCCAGCCGCTGGCGTCCCCAGCCCACCGAAATCTTTGGGATCAGCACCGATGTTCACTTGAAATGCGCCTATCCGGTGAAGATGTTCGGAGCGACTGCCCACCTGCGCCTCCACCACAACCATCTGTACAGCCGGGTGACTGAGATCGAGAGTCGCCACTATCCCGGCAACGATCTGCTGCGGCTGGACATCGACGGCGGAGATATCCACATCCACGACAACTTGCTCACCGAGGGATGCCACGTGGGCATACGCCTGATCGGCAAGGGAGCGAACGTCGAAGTCGACCACAACGATATCCGCCACCATCAGCAATACGTCAATGGGTACGCTCTGAGCGTAAGCTGCGCCGGAAGCGATGTTCATCACAACAGAATCACCTCCTGCGGCCGGGGTGTGCATCTGACCGGCGACGGCATCCATCTGCACGACAACTACCTCGACATCTACGGCCATCAGCAATTGAGCGATCTCCCCCAGGGATCGCGGCCTTTCAAGCATCAGAAGGTCGAGCTCCACGGCATCAAGCTGGAAGGCAGGGGCGTCAAAAACTGTCTGATTTACGGCAACAGCGTGCGCATAGTGCAGAAACTGCCGCGAGCTTCAGGCGGCATTGGCTCGCCCGACGACAAGATTTCGTCCGGCGTGTATCTGCATTCCCTGTCTTCTTCCCTGACAGCGGACAGGCTCACCGATGTCACCCGAAGCTGGGAAGCCGACCGCTGGAAGGGCTACTTCGTCCGCTATGCGCCTGACCTGCCTCCTGTGCGCATCCTGGGCAACGATGCCACTTCTCTGCTGGCCTCATTCGCTTATGGAACACCTTCTGCGTACACTATTTACATGCAGTGGGAGTACGTTCCGGCGACGCCGCTCAACATCGCTTCTTACGATCCGAACGCGATGAACGAGATCCGCGACAATACCTTCGTCGCTCTCAGCGAGTACCCCGTAGAACGCATCGGCACGTACGGCGATTCGGGCGAATGGGCGTCGACCCTGCATCTGGTGGGCATGGATAAGGGGGAGGCGCAACCGGGCAACTACTCCGCCTATATCCACGACAACCGGTTCACCAGCAACCATCTCTTCGTCAGCGCCGATCGGACCGTGGATATGACTGTCAGAGTCGAGGAAAATATTTTCACACTGTCCAGTGAACTGCCGCCTCTGGAGGGACATCGGCCATTCAGAAATATCGACCGTCCATTCGCAGAGACCATTGCAGCCGGCGCCAACGCGTTCGTCGGCATGACGCCTGAAAGGTGATACAAGTGAACGATAAATTGCTCGAACAACTCGCCATCGATCTGATCCCCCAACCTCGGGAAATCGTTTCTGGAGAAGGAACTTTCAGGCCGGGGGAGAAGCTGGCGATCGTCCTTCCCGGGACCGCCGACGAGGAGGATTGCTTCGCCGCCAGCGACCTGGCCGACGCTCTGCGTGGGGAGATCGGGATTCAAGTAGAAGTCGCAGGTCAATCCGTCGAAGGTGAATGCGCCGTTTTGCTAAATCGACGCCAAGGCTCGGACCTGAAATCCGAGGGCTACACTCTAGCGGTCCAACCGAATCAGGTAGTCATCGAGGGGAACGATGCCGCCGGCCTCTTCTGGGGTACGCGCACTCTGCTCCAGTCCTTCCGCGCCTCCTCCGCAGGACCGGAAATCCCCTGCATGGAGATCGAGGATTCGCCCGACATCCGCTGGCGCTCCATCCACTACGACACCAAGCATCACCAGGGCAGCTTTGAATACGTGCAGGGGTTCATCCGCAATCTGGCCCGCTACAAAGTGAACATGCTGGTTTGGGAGTGGGAGGATAAACTGGCGTACGAACGCCATCCCGAAGTCGGCGCCCCCGGCGCCTTCACCAAAGAGCAGATGCGGGAACTCACCGCCTTTGCCCGCCAGTATCACGTCCAGATCGTTCCCCTGGTCCAGGGACTGGGTCACGTCAGCTTCATCCTCAAGCATCCCCAGCATCGGCATTTGCGCGAGATTCCCGATTCCTCCTGGGAGTTCTGCCCCCTGAAGGAGGAGAGCTACGAACTCCTCTTCGACCTGTGGGACGAGGCGATGGAGGCGACCCCGGGCAGCGAATTCCTCCACATCGGTTCGGACGAGACTTACGAACTGGGCCTGGGCGAGGCGTGCGGCTGCAAACAGAAGGCGGATGAGATTGGCAAGTCCGGCCTGATGCAGCTCTTCCTCCAGCGCTCCGGCGAGCACGTGGAGTCGCGCGGCAGACGGGCGCTCTGCTGGGCCAACGCCCCCCGAGTGAAGGGTGATTTCCCGGCCAACATGGTTTTTATGGACAACAGTCGCGTCGAGGAACTGGCCGCCGCCCGCAACGCCGGGTACGACGTTTTTTCCTACGCGCCCAACCCGGGCATCGAGCCTCTCTGTCTGGGCTACTTCCCCTGGGTCCAGTTCTCGATGTGGCGGGACGACATCGGCCGCATTCACAAGGGCTCCTTTCGGGACGCCGCCGATACCATTGCCGACGCCGGGAAGGCGGGTATCACCCTTGGCTCGATCACCACCTCGTGGGATGACTCCGGCCTGCACACCCAGGCCTGGATGCCGCGCTTCGTCTGCGCCGCCGAGTATTCCTGGTCGGCGAACGGACCGGACGTCGATCGCTGGATCGATCGCTTCATGCGCCGCTACTTCGGACGCCAGGCGAGCGATCTGCGCGAGCTATTCCAATTGCTGCAGGAGGGCGCCCTTTTCTACTACGACACCTTTCAGCGGAGGGTGTGGCACTGGGGCGAGATCGGCAAGATCCACCTCCCCGACTTTCCGCGCGAGATAGTGGAATACAATCCGTTCTGGCGCCGCCAGTACGCCCAGTTGCTCCACGTCGCCCAGGAGGAACGTCAAAAGGTCGCCCGCGTTCTGACTATCATCGACGCCAATCTGGAACGGGAAGTGGAGAACAGATACGATCTGGAGATTTTCCGCACCTGTGCCGAACTGATGCGCCACAACGTCGATCTCGTGCTGATGCTGGGGCGTCTCGAAGAAGCGATCTGCAATGCTCACAACCTCCACTTCTCCGACCGCCCGGAGGGGCTTAAGAGCTTGCAGCGCGCCCGGGCGATGATCGAAGAAAATCTCGAAGATCGTCAGAAGGTGTTCGACGATTTGGTGGAAGTCTGGGATCGCACCCGCCTGCCCAAGGGACTGTCTCTTCCCGAAAAGCCGTTCCTCTTCTCTCCGGACCGAGCCCGTCACTTCGCCAACCGGACTCCCGATATGCGCTACCTCATCGTAGACGAGGAACTGCTGGGTCTGGAGGATTATCTGGAACGGCTGAAGGCGTATATTGCGGATTACGAGGGGAATTTGCTGAGCTGAAATCCGCGATTTTTCGGGAACTGCTGGCCGATAGGAAAGGTCATGGAAAACGCTACATTCGCGTTCGCGCTATTCGGACTGTTCGGCCTTGGTTTTGCCCTCGTTTCATATCTTCGCGTGCAAAAACTGAGACGCCGCATTGCCGGCCTCGAACGCCAGGTTTTTGGCACCGAGAAGACGTCCGCTGATTATCCGGATGAGGAGGCGAAAGATGGCGATGAGGAATCGTACTGAGATATTATGTATAAAAGGATAGCCAATGGACGACACTGCAAATGATGGAATCCTGCTCAACCCGGCGGGACAGGAAGTAACCCCTCTGGTTCGAGAAGTGATGGAGCGCTGCGGCATCGAACAGGGCGAGGTGAAATTTCTTCAGAAAGGCACCTGGCTGCACGCCTCGGAGCGGTCGGCGGTGGTCGCGGTCGAGACCAGCCAAAGGACCCGGGCCGCGCTCGAGTTCGACCAACCCGGAGACTCGCCGTGTAGAGTCGAAGATCTCGAACTCCACTATATTCACATCTTCTTCCTGGATGACCTGGAGCCGGACACCGAGTATCAGTTCCACATCGCCGCCGAGGACCGTCGTGGGGTTAAATCGGATAGCGGCACACTCTCTTTGAAAACCCGGAGCATGTCGGAAGCGATCCGCATCCCCGGGCAACTCTCCGGTCCCCCGTATATACTGGATCAGGCCGGCGCCCACTACCTGCTCACCGAAGATATCACCACACCGGGCACTGGACTGCAGATCGCCGCCAATGACGTCACCCTGGATCTGGGAGGCCATCGGGTCACCTACGATGAAGAACACCAGGGGCTGGACGACGGTGAGGCGACCCGTCCGGCTTTCGGCATCCTGATTCCCGAGGGTTGTGCAGACGTCCGCATTTTTAACGGATCGATCCTTCAGGGCGCGGGCCAGGACCAGGGAACCGAGGGGACTATCGGCTTCAATCCGATCTTTCTCTCCGACGCGGGGTCCGTGGAAATCGCCGGCGTCCACTGTATCTACGCCGGCACCCAGCTATCCGGCATCTTCTGCCAGGAATCCGGCCCCGATGTCCGCATACACCACAATGTGGTCGAAGACCAGGGACGGCTGATAGTAAACCGGCACCAGATGTGCTCCGCCATCCGCCTGGGTAGCGAGCAGGGGGGCGCCCTCATCAACAATCTGGTGAAGCGCGCTCGCCAGTCCGCGCTGGGCAATGCCGGCGCCAGGGTCGAAATCGCCCACAACGAACTCAACATCGACAGCCACTCGATCAACTCTTTCGGCATCGGCGTCAAGGACGACTCCACCGTCCACCACAACCGCATCTTCGGCTGCGGCGACAACGTGGTCGGCATGGCTACGACCGGTGGCTGCAAGAATGTCCAGCTCTACGAAAACTACATCTGGCTCCAGGCCCACGACATCAGCGCATACCAGCCGTATCTCAACGACAAGGAGATGGAATCCTCCGACTACAGCATCATGAGCGGAGTGCGCATCACCTGGGGCGCCAACGACATTGACTATCACCACAACGTCGTTTTGACCACGGCCCGCGAGGGAGGCTACGTCCGCGGCACCTTCCTCTACAACGACAACAACGTCCACGGCTGCCGCTTCCGCGACAGCCTGGTCGTCGCCATCGCCGAAGACGAGCAGAGCCACGGCTGGGGCGCCATCGCCGGCGTCGGCAACGAAACCCGCGGCCCGACCGAACCGCTGCTCTTTTCGGGGAACACCATCGTCAGCAATTTCGCCAACTTCAACATGCAGGACTCCTACGGCGTCGCCGTCAACTACCATTTTATCGGCAATACCTTTGTCAAGGTCGGGGATCGGGCCGATTACGCCACCATTCGGGCTCGAGAAGTGCGCCCCAGCAAGGAGCACATCTTCCTCAACAACGGCTTCGGAGGAGGCGCCGGCTACGACCAACTCGCCATCGGCCCGGAGGACGAGTTCACCGCGCAGTGGTCGTGCGAACCTAGGGGATCCGTCGGCGCTCTCGTCGTCATCGAGGACGCCGACGGCCAGCAGGTGTTCGCCGGCGAAATACCCGACGCAGGCTGGCTCTCCGTCCCCCTGACCTGGTTCCGCCAGGAGGGAGATCGGCGAATCGAGGCAGGACCCTATACGGTCACCATCACCGATGGCGGCGAGACGGCCCGCAGAACCGTTCGCCCTACCGGCCAGTGACATGTCGGCAACCCTCGGGAAAACCATCTCGTTCCAGAGTCGCCTGAGTGACCACTCGGCAACTTCCACGGCAATCCCGATTTCCGGATTCACACATACAGTGAGCAGCCCATGAACTCGAAATTGTTCAGTTTATCGAAACCGCTTCTGAGCGCATCTATCCTCGCTCTGACCATGTTCCTTCCCGCAAAAGGAGGCGCCGAAGAAATGTTGCTCTTCGAAGAACTCTTTGAAGACGAAAATTGGGAGGAACGCGGCTGGTACGACGGCCCGCACATGGAGATTACCGACGATGAGCACATCCCCGGCAGCGCCCATTCCTGCGTCTGGCATTGGAAGGAAAAGGGAGCTATAGGCACGACCGGCGGGGGTGCTCGGGCCCGCCTGACGCCGGTCGATAACGTCCTCCTCAGTTTCCACATGAAGCACAGCGCCGACTGGGGCTGGACCGGCGTTCCCTGGCACCCGCACGAGTTTCACTTCATCACCAATGCCGATCCGGTCTACGTCGGCCCGGCGTATACCCATCTCACCTTCTACATCGAAGTGGTCAACGGCGTGCCCCGCATCGCCATCCAGGACGGCCACAATGTCGACGAAAGCCGCATCGGCGAAGATCTCGCAGGCGTCACCGAAGACCGCTCCGTGGCCGGTTGCAACGGCGACTCAGACGGCCACGGCGCCGGCGACTGTTACCAGAATGGTGGCGCCCATTGGAACGGCAAGTTCTGGGAAGCCGACGATGCCTACTTCGGCGAAGAGTCGGGGAAGCACTACAAAGGGGACTGGCACCACGTGCAGGCGAAATTCCGGCTCAATACTGTCCGCGACGGCGTCGGTCAGAAGGATGGCCTGCTGCAGTACTGGTTCGACGGCGAACTACTTATCGACCACCGCGACGTAGTCTTCCGCACCGGCCGACATCCGGACATGCTCATCGACCAGTTCCTCATGGCACCCTACTTCGGTCCGGGCGTGCCGCACGAGCAGAAGATCTGGATCGACGACCTGCGCATCTACACCGACCCCACACCCGCAAGCGACGGCACCTCCATCCAGAGCCCGGACTCGACCTGGGGCGAGGTCAAACAAAAAGTCGACTGAAATCGAAGATCGCCAATCCGAAGGGTTGAGCGGAACGAGAGGAGCGCTGCATCATGCCAAAAGATTCGATGACCCCCAGAGAACGCTGGCTAGCTGTTGTCCGGCGCGAAAAGCCGGACCGCATTCCCATGTATTACCGGGCGACCGAAGAGGCTCACGAAAAGCTCCTCGAACATATGGGTTGCAGCAGAGGGGAAATGCTGGAGCGTCTGCACATCGACACACTTTGCGGGGTGGGACCTCGCTATGTCGGACCGCAGCGCCCCTCCGGTGAGGATCTGTACGGTCGCCGCTCTCGGATCGTCCACTACGAAGGCGGGTCCTACTCCGAGTGCGTGCACAGCCCTCTGGCCGAGTTCGACTCGGTGGAGGAGATCAATGCGAATTACACCTGGCCAACTGCCGACTGGTTCGACTACAGCGGCATCCCCGGTCAGCTCGAAGGGGTTGAAGATCGGGCGGTCATCGGCGGCGGTTCAGAGCCGTTTTTGATCTACAAAGATTTGCGCGGCGAGGAGCAGGCCTTCATCGACCTGATCGAGCATCCCGATATCGTCCACTACTGCATGGAGAACCTCTACGGCTACTGCTACGAAAACACCCGCCGCATCTACGAGCAGATCCCCGGCAAGGTGGACGTCACTTCGGTGGCCGAGGATATGGGTGCCCAGGACCGCCTGCTCTACTCGCGCGCTCACCTGGAGGAGTTCTTCTTCCCCTATATGAAGCGGATGATGGATCTGGCCCACGAAGCGGGTGCCTACGTCGACACCCATACAGACGGGGCCGTGCGCGAAATCCTTCCCGATCTGATCGAGATGGGCACCGACATTCTCAACCCGATCCAATGGCGCTGTGCCGGCATGGAGCGCGAAGGGCTCAAGAGCGACTTCGGGGACGGTCTGATCTTCGAAGGGGCCATGGACAACCAGTACACCCTCCCCTTTGGCACGGTGGAAGAGGTGCGCCAGGAAGTCCGCGACAATTTTCGCATCCTGGGAGAGAGTGGCGGCTTCATCATGACCCCCTGTCACAACATCCAGGTGGTCGGCCCGCCCGAGAACGTCGTCGCCATGTACGAAACGGGATACGAAGAAGGATGGATATAGGATGAGCGTCTACTCTCCCAGAGTGACTACGGAACTGCTGCCCGACTACAGCGATATGAGTCGGTTCGTCGATTTCCCGAAATGGCGGGATCTGCCTCCCGCCGAAAAAGCGATAGCCATCTGGCGCTACATAACCGACCGCGAAACCGGTCTCTATCCGGTGCAGGGGACGTACGAAGATCCGGACCCCGGACCCGAATACGTCTTCTACGACGAGCGCGATCTGATCAAACTGCTCAACGTCCACGGTCACGGGTACTGCGGTCTGCTCAGCCCCACGCTGGACGGCATCTACGCCCACGCCGGATTCGCCGACTCGCGCATCATAAGGATGAAGGAAAACCACCACTGTATCACCGAGGTCTTCTACGACGGCGGCTGGCACTACTTCGACGTCGATCTGCGCGGTATGCTCTTCAAGGAGGATGGCAGCGTCGCCGATCTGGAAGAGGCCTGCAGCATGCGCGAGCTGTGGACCGACCCGCCCATCCCCGTGGAGCCGTTTTACCCGCTCGATGACAAGGGAGCGATGTTCGAAAGCTACGCCCGCTGCCGGCTGGAGCGCTCGCACGGCTGGTACAAAAACGGCCACACCATGGACTTTCTCCTGCGCCCCGGCGAATCGATCACCCGCTTCTGGGAGCCGCAGGACGGTCGCTGGTTCCACCCCTGGCCGGCTGCCGGCGGTTTCAATACCGATTTTCTGGAGCGACGCTTCTCCACCGAGCCGCGCGGCCTCAAGTGCAAGCATCCAAACTGGTCGAAGTGGACCCACGGCAACGGGCTCCTCAGCTATGTTCCCAAGCTGCGCGAAGGGTACGCCGACTTCGAGCAGGGAGTGTGCGATCAGGAGGGCGTGAATCTCACCCCGCGCGGGGTCGAATCCATAGAGGGAGGCCACGCTACCTTTGCGGTGCGCACCCCGTATATCATCGTCGGCCAGGTCGAGGAGATAAAGCCTCCCGCTCTGATGAGAGATGCCGCCACGGTTCTCTTCCGCTCCCTGGGGCCTCTCCGCCTGTCGGTCTCCACCGACCGCGGTGAGACGTGGGAATCCGTGGGCGGTATCGACCGCGCCGGAACCGGTCAGATCGAACTGACTCCGCAGGTGGTGGGCCGCTATGGCTATCTGATCCGCTTCGACTTTCCCGCACAGAGCGGTCTGGCCGAGTTCGCGCTCCACACCTGGACCCAGCTCTCCCCCCCATCCCTTCCCCGTCTCTTCGCCGGACGCAACCCGCTGCGTTTCGCCACCGGGGACCGGTATGGCCACCACACCTCGGTCGAAGAGATCCGCCTCAACCTGCGCGATCCGGCGCAGCTGGAGCGATATCTCGTCGAGCTCGACGGCGACTACCAGCCGTTTCGCGAGAGGGCCAAAATTCGCGGGGAGGCCGTACTCGAAATCAAAGCCAGGTCGGGTGCTCCCATCCAGTGGCTGACAGCCGGAGGTTATTTCCACTCCCATCTGGGAGAGAAGGCGGTGGAAAATCGCAGCGCCATCCTCTATTCGACCGACGGCCCGGACGGCCCGTGGAAGGAGATTTGTCGTGCCTCGGTGCCCACCTGGGTGGAGGACTGGCACCACGGCATGGACGGGGACGCCGTGCTGGAACAACCCGCGGAGACAGTTTTTCTGAAGTATATCGGCGACCCCGGCCTCAACCAGATCTGGATTTACGCCCACTGTCTCGAACCGGCCCCTGCGTCGGCCGTGGAAGTGACCCACGGTTACGAGCTCGACGGCGACCTGCGCGAGGAGACCTTCTCTTTCACAGAGGCAGCCAACTACGAGATCGACTGTCCCTCCGAGCCCGAGAATCGCTTCATCCGCTTCGCGGTGGACAATCTACCGAAAAAATGATGGGAAGCAGGTATCGTATGAAACTCAAAGGGAAGAAAATCGCCGTAGTTATCACCGACGGGTATCACGAACACGAGTACTGGTTCCCCTACTATCGCTTTCGCGAAGAGGGTGCCGAGGTCATCACCGCCGGTCCGCAAGTGGGCGAGGTTTCCGGAGAAGGGCGCCACGGCAGAGACGGTTTGCCGGCAAAGGTAACCCACACTGTCGAACAGCTCTCCGAGCTTTCCTTCGACGCGCTCTACCTCCCCGGCGGCATCTGGTCACCTCTGGCGCTGCGGGCCCACGAGCCGACCCTCGACCTGGTCCGCAAAACGCTGGACAGCGGCCGCATCGTCGCCGCCATCTGCCACGCGCCGTGGATCCTCATCGCCGCCGATGTGGTGCGGGGACGGCGTCTGACCTGCCCGCCCGACATCGCCGTGGACGTGAAAAACGCGGGAGGAATCTACGTCGAGGAAGACTGCGTGCGCGACGGCAACCTGATCACCGCCGTCTACTTCGGCTACCTGCCCGAGCAGTTCCAGATACTCATTCCCGCCCTGATCGAAAAATCGTAGCGAGCCAAAACAAATAGTGACGGAATGACAGAGGAGATCTGTTTTGTGGAAAACAGCAGTCTCGATCATCGCGCTGGCGGGGGCGATAGTCGCCCAGGAGGATAGGGATATGGTACGCCCCCCCGAAGAGATAACCGAGGCGACTCTGGCCGACTCGGAAGCCCTCGCGCGTCTGGAAAAACCGGGCGAGATCTTTTTCTCCGACGACTTCGAAACGACGGCATCCTTTGAGAATTACTTCGAAATCAGCGGTCTGGACGACGGCAGAACGCAGTTAGTCGGCGAATCGGAACAGATCCATTCCGGCACCGGCGCCATCCAGTTCACCGCCCCGGACAGAGCGGGTCAGTCTTCCGGTGCCGGCGCCAATCTGTGGTTCGGCCCACAAGGATACGACATCGTCTATTTCCGCCGCTACATCAAATTTGCCGCCGACTACGACCAGGGGAACCTGAACCACACCGGCGGCGGCCTGGCTGGCGTCGCCGGCACGGGCAAATGGGATGGTATGGGACAGGCCGGCAAGCGCCCCCAGGGAGACGATCGTTTCACCTGTAGCTTCGAGCCCTGGCGGGACTGGAAACGCTACCCCGCCCCCGGATACATGTTCCTCTACACCTACTGGATGGATATGACGCAGGACCCGGACGGCAACTACTGGGGCAACTTCATGGAGCCATCCGCGGATCGCCGCATCCTCCTCGAGCGGGACCGCTGGTACTGTCTGGAGCAGATGCTCAAAACCAACGATCCGGACCGGGACAACGGCGAACTGGCGGCGTGGGTCGACGGTCAGCTCTACGTCCACTTTCGGGGCTTCCGCTGGCGCACGGTCGAAGCTTTGAAGGTCAAGCGCGCCAGCTTCGGCATCTACATTCACCAGGCTGAGAAGGACAACACCGTCTGGTACGACGACGTCGCCCTCTCCACCGGCTACATCGGTCCACTGGAATCATCTACACCCATCGAAAAGAAGACATGGGGCAAATTGAAGTCCCGGAACAAAGCTGAGTAGGAGACCATCATGGATATCCGCAACCCGAGTTTTTTCGAGGCGCCCGACTTCTGGAAGTCCACCTGGGACGACGTCAACGCCTACATCGACACCATCAAAAAGGGGCAGGTCTGGGAAATCGGTCGTTCACAGGGGGGCCACCCGCTGCGCGCCGTGGCCTACGGCGAAAAGGAGCCGATCGACCGCAAGACCACCTACTCCTCGGCCATCGCCTCCGGTCATCCGGAGGATTTCTACGATCCCGAGCAGCGCAAGAAGCCGACCCTGGTCATCTTCTCCGCCATCCACGCCGCCGAAATAGAGGGTACGGTCACCTGTCTGAACTTCGCCCACCTGATGGAGACGGGCACCGATCTGCGCGGCCGGCGCTGGGACGAGCTGCGCGAACTGGCGGAACAGCTGCGCGTGGTCATGGTTCCTCTGGCCCAGCCGGACGGCCGCATTCGCAGCGGTGTGCACAACCTGATCGGCGGCAGCGTCGACGATCTCTACTACTACGGCCAGGGGGTGTTTAAGAACGGGGAGATTCTGCGCTGGCCCGAGTGCAAAAGGCTGCAGCCCGTTCCCGTAGACGAAATGAAATATCTGGGGGGCTATTACAACGATGCGGGCGTCAACATTCAGCACGACGATTTCTTCTCCCCGGATATGGCACCCGAGACGCGCGCCCTGATCGACCTGGTCCGCGACGAGACTCCCGACTGCTTCATCACCCTCCACTCCTGCGGCAGCGGCCCCTTTCTCATCGCACCGGAGAATCTGATTTCGCAGCAGTGCCAGTTCCACCAGGCTCAGGTCGGTGCCCTGATCGCCGACCGGCACCGGCGCGACGGCCTGCGTCCGGGTGGCGGCACTCGCACCGAACCACGCGGCGGCTTCTACTTCCACACCGCCCTGTATCACACCTCGGGCGCCCTGCCTCTGATCTTCGAATACCCCCACGGCCTGGACATGAAGCCGTTCAGCTTCGACGAAATCCTGGACGTCGGCCTGGGTCTGTTCGAGGAAGTGATCCGCTACGGAGTTACCTGCAGATACTGGCCGCGATAGCGTTCGAGTGTAGTTCGAAGAATAGAGATATTACCCATGCCGAAGAGAATCCGCTGGAAAGTTATCGCCCTGTCGCTTTCAATCGCCATCATGGAAGGATGCACTGTCATGCCCGTTCCATCACCCGTCCGTCTCAGCGAAACGGAAATCACCCTCCCCGATCCACTCCCCTGGCCCGTCGTGGCCTGCACTCCGGAAGAGCTGGAACGCCTGCGCAGCGCCTATAATGGTGACGGCCCCGAACATCAGATCGTCGCCCGCCGCGTGGAGCAGGCGGAGAAAAGCCTGGGAAACCCAATCGACTTTCCTCCCGAAGGCGGCCAGCACAACCAGTGGTACCAGTGCGATGAGTGCCAGATCGGTCTGGTGACCGTCGACGCTACCCACCACCGCTGCCCCGAATGCGACCGCGTGTACAGCGGCTACCCCTATGACAACGTCCTCTTCAGCCGCCGCCACTACTCCATAACCCGCGACCTGGAGAACTGCGCCTGGGCCTTTGCCCTCACCGGCGAGGAGCGATACGCCCGCCGCGCGCGGGAGATCCTGATAGGCTACGCCGAACGCTATACGTCCTATCCCTACCACAGCAACGTGGGTAAACGGACTGACGAACAGAGTCGCTCGGGCGGCCACGTTTTCGAACAGACTCTGAACGAAGCGACCTGGATGAAGCAGATCTGCGAGGCGTACGATCTGGTCCGACTCTCGGACATCTTCTCGGAGGACGACCACCGGACCATGCGCGACGACCTCCTCCTCGAAGTCGACGCCAATATCGCCAAGCACCGCGCCGGTAAGAGCAACTGGCAGACCTACCACAACTCCGCCTTCCTCTACATCGGCGGCGTTCTCGGACGCGCGGATCTGGTGCAGCGGGCCATTCTCGATCCCGAAAACGGCTTTTACCATCAGATGGATATCTCGGTCCTCCCCGGCGGCATGTGGTACGAAAACTCCTGGAGCTACCACTTCTATACTCTGGAGGCGATGCGGCGCATCACTGAAACCGCCCGCCGACTCGGCATCGACCTCTATGCGGAACCCAACATGAAGGATATGTACACCGTCGCTCTCGACTATCAGATGGCCGACGGCACCCTCCCGCGCTTCGGCGATGCCACCACCACCGGCATTCCGGGCGGCCACTACGAATCCGCCTACCATCGCTGGTCCGAACCGCAGCTGCTGGCAGTCCTTCCCGAAGGATCGACCTGGGACTCGATCCTCCACGGCCGCACCGAACAGCCGAACGCAGTTCCTCCAGCACTGTCCAGCGAGCTGAAAGAAGGTCCCGGCCACGCCATCCTGCGCACCACCGGTCCCGAAGGTCCTTCGAGCGCCATCCTCGCCTTCGGTCCCTTCGGCGGCTTTCACGGTCACTTCGACAAACTCACCTTCGCCTACTTCGGTATGGGCAAAGAACTCGGCTCAGACCCGGGCCGCGCCCGCAGCCAGGCTTACCGTCTGCCCATCCACCGCAACTGGTATCGCGCCACTGTCAGCCACAATGGAGTGCTCGTCGACCGCACCTCTCAGGAAGGGGTCGAAGGAACCTGTAACCTGTTCCTCTCCACCCCAGCACTGTCCGCCGCGGCAGCGCATACCGACAGCGCCTACCCGGGTGTCCTTCACCGCCGTCTGCTGGTACTGCGTCCCGGCTTCCTGGTCGTCGCCGATCTGCTGACCGCAGACGACGGCCGCGATCACCAATTCGACTGGCTATACCACAATCCAGGGGAAGGAGTCGACTCCCCACAGGCGCAGCAAAAGGGCGAAGCGCCCGACGGTCAGGGATTCGAATACATCGACGACATCCGCACGGGACGGAGCGACGACTCCATCCGCGCGACCTTCACATCCGGCGAAGACCGGGTAGCGGTCACCCTCGCTGCTCACCCGGCCACCGACCTGCTGACCGGCACCGGGGTGGGTGAATCGGTGCGCGACCGCGTGCCCCTGATCTGCGCCAGCCGGAGCGGCTCGACAGGTATGTTCGCCGCCGCCATCGACCCAACGCCGAAAAGCTCCACCGAAGAAGTCGAAGCCGTGGAAATCGCAGAACACCAGACTAACGGATACCTCGTCTACGTCCGCTTGAACGACGGTTCCGAAGAGCGTTACGCCTACGATCCCGACGCCACAGTGCGCACTGTGGACGGTGTTGAGACCCATGCAAAACTGCTCTGTTTGCGACGGGAAAAAGGGGGCGATTGGGAAGTGCTGGCCGAAGCGGCCGATTGATGATTCAGGGATGCTTCGATACTCGGAGGTTCCCTGCGAATATCGGGGCATTGCAGCATCGGTGCGGAATAAGAACTCGGGAACTCGGGGGAAGAGGGATCGGATACTCAGGCGACGCTCGAAATCGCTCGCAGCGATTTTACGATCTCCGCCATGGCCTCGATCGTCCGTTCGACCTCTTCTTGGGTACTGTCGTGACCCAGAGAAAAGCGGATGGTTCCCTGGGCGAGACGCGGCTCAAGCCCCATCCCCTGCAGCACATGGGAAGGTTCGGGGGAATCGGTGGCGCAGGCCGATCCGGTGGATGCGCAGATACCGCGCAGGTCGAGATGGAGCAGGATTGCCTCCCCGTCCACCGCGCGGAAGCTCAAATTTGTCGTATTGGCCACCCGCTCCACTTCTCCGGAGTTGACCCGGGCATCGTCGATCCGCTCCTGGAGGCCCCGCTCCAACCGGTCGCGGAGCCTGGCCAACCGCTCCATCTCTTCTGCTCGGTTCTCCGTGGCCAGGACAAGTGCCTCGCCCAGGCCGACTGCTCCCGCCACGTTCTCCGTCCCCGCCCTCACACCGCGCTCGTGATGGCCGCCGCTCATCGGCGACAGCAGAGGCGTTCCCCGGCGCACGTAGAGCGCTCCCACCCCCTTGGGGCCGTAGAGTTTGTGGGCGGAAAGCGACAGTAGGTCGACTCCTAGTTTGTCCACGTCCACTTCCACCTTGCCGATCGCCTGCACCGCGTCGGTGTGCACCAGCACGCCCCGCTCGCTCGCCGCCGCGACGATTTCCCGCAGCGGTTGAACCGCCCCGGTTTCGTTGTTGGCCGCCATGATGCTGATCAAAATCGTCTCCGGCCGCATGCACCGGCGCACCTTTTCCGGATCGACCAGCCCCTGGCCATCGACGGGCAGGAAGGTCACCTCGAATCCATCCGTCGCAAGGTCTTCACAGGTCTTCAGCACAGCGTGGTGCTCGATGACGGAAGTAATGATGTGATTCCCCTTTTCCCGCAGCGCGCGCGCCACACCCCGAAGGGCGAGATTATCCGCCTCCGTCCCTCCGCTGGTAAAGACGATCTCATCTTCCCGGGCACCTATTCCACCGGCGACCTTCTCCCGGGCCTGTTCCAGGCCATTTCTCGCCTCGCGCCCCAGACCGTAAAAACTGGAGGGATTGCCGAACTGTTCCGTCAGATACGGCACCATCTTCTCGAGGACCCGGGGATGGAGCGGCGTTGTGGCGTTGTGGTCCAGATAGATCACTGTATTTCCGTCGATTCCTCGGTCGATGAGCTTTCCGCCTCAGACTTCTGGCGAAAATTCTCGACCGCCGCGTGTAGCGCATTGATCCCCAGCAGGGAGCAGTGCTTTTTATTTTCGGGAATTCCTCCCAGGGCTTCGACGACGACATCGTCGTTCAAATCCAGGGCCTCTTTCAGACTCTTCCCATGGGCCAGATGGGTCGCCATACTGCTGGTGGCAATGGCCCCGGGGCAGCCGTACGACTTGAACTTGATGTCGGCGATCCGCCCCTCCTCCACCTTGATCCACAATTTCATCTGATCTCCGCAGCTCGGATCGCCGATGAGCGCGTATCCATCCGCCTCTTCCCGGCTCATCTCCCCGACGTTGCGCGGATTGGTGAAGTGATCGATCACCTCCTCGGTGTAGAAGAGCCTCGGCCCCGACATCTGGGACTGAGGCTCCGGAGGTTCTTTTTTTCTGGCTTCCTTTTTGATCAGCTCTTCGAGCTTTGCGGTCAATTTGCTCGTAAAATCCATCTCCCTCTGTCTCTCCTGCTGCGGCCCTCGCATCGCAGTCCAATCTCGTCCCTCGACGCGGCGCCTATTCCGCATCCGGATCTTCTCAGTACCTCCGGATCACTGGGAATAATTTGCACATACTGCGTCGTGCCGGCAACTCTCGTCTATCCCGGCATCGCACGAGACAGATATGCGATGCCGGGTCACTCATAGACCATCTCGCTCAATGATGTCCCTGGCAGGCCGCATCCTCACTGGCGACCGGCAGCGCACCCTCGCGATAGGCATCCAGCGTCTTCTCTACCGTGCCTTCTGCGCCCATGAACACCTCGATCCCGGCAGTGGCGAAAAACTGTACCGCCCGTCCGCCCATGCCGCTGCAGAGCACCACCTGTGCCTTTTCGTCGGCGATGGCATCTACCGGTGTCCGGTCTCCCTGGTGCCCGGGATTTGCTATGGCCGTCACCTGATCGGCCTCTGTGTCTACGATGGTGAAAAACGGCGTCTGTCCAAAGTGCTCGGAAATGGCCGCGCTCAGTCCGCTGTCGTCCATCGATGGAATCGCGATTTTCATTTTTTTCTCCCTTTGATGCTGGTTTTATTTTTAGATACTCTGGTGTTCGATGATGTTCCTTCGCGAGGATCAGCCGCTCTCCCGGCATTCGTTTGACGCTCTGAATGCAGACGCTACTGTCGCCAGAAAACAGTTCGCGAATTGTGCCAGTTCAACCGTTCAGGGCCAGCGCCTCGTTCGGACACTCGTCCACACATACGCCGCAGCCGGCGCAGGCTTCTGCGGCGATTACTGCCCTGCCTTCCACCAGCTCGATCGCATCGTTCGGGCAGATATCGACGCAGGAACCGCATCCCGAGCACTTCTCCACGTCAACGCGAACGACCGGTGCGTTTACTTCTCTCTCTCCTTCCAGTTCCCGAATCCGCTGCTGCATCTGCTGCATCTGTTGCCCCATCAGTTCGACATGTCGTTCGAGTGCGATTTTCGCCTCATCCCGGCCGGCCGGCTGCACCCGCTCCACTACCGGGGCGGGAGCGGCGCCCGCGCCCGTTGCCTCGGTCGTCGATGCAGGCCGCAGCACCTTCCGAACCACGTCCAGGACAGATCCGCCGTTCCCGCTATCCTGTTCCACACCGCAACCATCCTCCCGGCCTCTGCTCCCCCTCCGTCCTTTCCCGCGCCCTCCCCCACCTCTACCCCCGCCTCTTCCTCCTCCGCCGGATGAAGACCGTTGACCGGCCGCACCCGATCCCGTTCTGCCATCTCGTGGCATACCTGCCTCCTCTCGATAATGCAGCGCAAAAAAACCGATGTAGCGTTGCCAATCATTTCGACTATATACGTTCAGTTTTTCTCGGCGAGAAACGCCTCTACCGCCTCCTTCACTTTCCCACTCACCCCGGTGACCACTTCCAGGTTGGCTGCGGACAGGGCGCTCTCGGCTTTGGGGCCCACATGTCCCGTCAGGATCACCTCTGCTCCCCGATTCACGAATTCCTGCACTGTCCGCGGTCCCGCCCCTCCGGACATGGAGGTGGCCGGGTTGGAAAATGCTTCGAAACGCATGTTCTCCGAATCCACGATTAAAAAAAAGGCGCAGCGTCCGAACCGGGACTCCACCTCCGCTTCCATCGATCCACTTTTTGCCGATACCCCGATCTTCATCACATCCTCCTATACTATTTTGAGCGTCGTTTCCCCGTCGACGACGAGGGGTTGAATGTTCTTCCACAGTCCCTTTAAATCTTCTGCCGCGGGCTCCCCATCGCACTCGACCAGGGAGAGACCGCGCCGCTGCGCCCGGGTGAAGGCCGAATCGTAGCGCACCCGCCCTACCACCTCGATTCCCCTCCGCTCCGCCTCCTCTTCGAGACGAGCCGTCATTTCCGGATTGATATCCCACTTGTTTATGCACAAAACCGCGGGCACGGTGAAGTGCGTCGTCAGATCGGCGATGCGCCCGAAATCGTGAATTCCGGACAGGGTCGGTTCACTCACCACCAGCGCCAGGTCGGCGCCGCTCAGGGACGCGATCACCTGGCAACCGACCCCGGGAGAGCCATCGGCGATGATCAGTTCCAGATTCAAGAGTTCCCCCAAGCCGCTGGCCCGCTGGCGAAGCAGCGTCACCAGCTTGCCCGAGTTCTCCCCTCCAGCCTGCAGGCGAGCGTGAATCAGCGTCCCGTGGCGCGTATTCGACGTGAACCACTCTCCGTTGATCACCGGCTCGAAGCGGATGGCATCGTCAGGGCAGAACCAGGCGCACACTCCGCATCCCTCGCAGGCGAGCGGATCGACGCTCCAGATCTCCTCGGAACAGCGGACGGCCCCGTATCGGCAGAGTTCGCCGCATTGACCGCACGCGCTGCACAAATCGGGATCGATCCAGGCCTGTTTACCGCCGCTGAACGGCTCGCTCTGCCTGACCTGCGGCTGCAGCAACAGGTACAGATTGGCGGCGTCCACGTCGCAGTCGACCAGCAATTTATCCTCGGCCAGCGTCGCCAGCGCCGCCACCACGCTGGTCTTGCCCGTACCCCCCTTGCCGCTGATGACCACCAGTTCTTTCACGCCGCCCTCCTCTCCAACTGGTTGCCCAGTTCGACGAAAGCGGGGCGGTACTCGGGCAGTGCTTCGACCATCAACTCTCCGCGCGAATAAACCTCGGCCACGCGCCGATCGTCCGGCAGTTCCAGCAGAATGTCGATCTGTTCCGCAGCGCAGTACCGACGCATATCTCCGCTGCCATCGTCCGCCCGGTTGATCACCAGACCGAATGGAAGCTGCATACTCCTGAGCATTTCGACGCTCAGCCGGAGATCGTTCAGGCCGAACGGCGTCGGCTCGGCGACCAGCAGCACGTAGTCCGTCCCTTCGACCGCCTGTACCGCGGCGCAGGCAGTGCCGGGAGGGGCATCGATGAGCCGGATTCCCCGATTCGGCGAACGCTGGCGCGCCGCCCGGATCACCGGGGGGGCCAGAGGATGGCCGATGTCCAGACAGCCCTGGATAAAACCGACAGATCCGGCCTCCCCCTCTTCTACTACGCCAATCGGACGCGGATTCTCTCGAATTGCTCCCTCCGGACAGACCAGTCGACAGCCGCCGCAGCCGTGACAGAGATCGGGAAAGATCAGGATCTGCTCTCCCAGACGGATGATCGCTCCATACTGGCAGATCTCCGCGCACTTGCCGCAGGAGTTGCATATCTCCTTGTCCAGGTCGGGAACGGGCAGATCGACTGGAAATCGCGCGTCGATCCGGGGTTTGAAGAAGAGGTGGCCGTTGGGTGCCTCCACATCTCCATCCACGTAGGCCACCTCTCTTCCCATCTGCGCCAGCACGACCGCCAGATTGACGGCTATCGTCGTTTTTCCAGTTCCGCCCTTGCCGCTGGCGATGGCGATTAGCATGGAAGTGCTGCCGTTCATCACTCTTCCGCCTGTTCTTCCTCTGCGCCCGTTAGCGCCTGAAGCCGCTCATTGAGGTAGTCGAGCTGTGCTTTCAGGGCGACCCTCTGCTGCTCCAGAGCGGTTCTCTCGTCAACAGGCACCGGCGGCGGAACGGCTGGCGGCGGAGCGTAGGGAGCAGGTGGTGCTGTCCATTCCTGCATTCCGCGCCCATACCCTCTGCCTCCCTGCCCCCGCCGCCAGGCCATCCCGCAGCCACCACCCCGTCCCTGGCCGCCGCCAGGCATCTGGTTGGCGAATCCGGGCACTTCGTATCCCGCGCAGTATCCGGCTGCACGACCGGTCATCGGCCCCATCCCCTGGGGTCCTGTTCTATCTCCGCGTGGCATGATATGCCTCCTTTGGAAATGGTAATTTTATTCCGGCAGTCGACCTGCCGGCATATCTTTTCTCGTCGCCGTTCACTGTTCCGAGCCCCCTCTTCCCTTCCCTCTTCCCTTCCCTTGTCCGCTTCCCCTTCCCCTTCCCCTTCCCCTTCCCTTCCCTTGTCCGCTTCCCCTTCCCCTTCCGCTTCCTCTCCCCTCGCCCTCCATCCCATCTACCTGCGTGGACCCGCAAGCGGAACAATTCTCCGGATTTTCATCCTCCACCGGAGTGTCCCACTGCTCTCCGCACTTGCGGCACTCGAACCGGGACATCTCTCCCAGAGAGATCGCTCCTCCTTCAAATACCAGAGCTTTCCCGTTGAACAGAGCATCGGCCACCTTGTGCCGCGCCTGGGCCACCAGGCGTCCGAACGTGGGGCGACTGATGTTCATGCGCGCCGCCGCCTCTTCCTGATACAGCCCCTCCAGGTCGGCCAGGCGGATCGCCTCCAGTTCGTCCAGCCCGAGGACGACGGTCTCCAGTAATCGGGCGGGGATGCCCCGCGGTTTGAAGTAGGTCGCCTGCGGCTCTCCCCGGACAGTGCGAGATTTGGGCGGTCTGGGCATTGGAACTCCTCTCCGAAAAACCGGTTGGTTTTGGTCTCTATTTTGAACATATGCTCATAATGATGGTTTGTCAAGGGGTGATTTCTCATCCCTCCATCTACGCTCTGCGCAATCGACCCTGTCTTGCCAGAAGCGAAACTCCTGAGCATCTTTCAAAGATTGGTGTCAGATAGTATGGAATCAGAAACATCGCCGATACAGGAGATCTGTGATATGCCCGAAGCTGCCATCGCCATCGCCATCGCCAGCGCCGCAGTTCTGGTGATCCTGCTGCTGCTCCTCCGCAAACGGTCGGGATCCGGCGGGGAGATGGAATTTTCCTACGATCTATCGGAAGGGGAGCGCTTCTCCCACAAGTGGGGCTATACCGATACCCGGTTCGAATTCGACAGCCCGCGCACCGTCCGGGTTACCGGAAACCGATACCCGCTTTCCGGCTACAGCATGCCCGGCTTCATCCCCTTTGCCGAAGAGGTTCTCGGGGTGCCATTTCGGCCCGAAGACGCCGCCGAGGAGATCCAGGACAAGGTGGTGCACGCGCCGAAGGAGAATCAGGCCTTTCTGGATGCGCTGAAGCCACTTCTGGGCGACGAACAGATCTCCCTCGACCCCAAGGACCGCCTGATCCACAGCCACGGCCAGCTGAGCGTCGACGAGATCTATCGCCTGCTCTACGATTCGCCGCTGGAGCGCACCGTCGATCTGGTCCTCTATCCCCAGGAAGAGGATCAGGTGCGCGACATCGTCCGTCTGGCCCACGAACACGATGTTTGCCTGGTTCCCTACGGCGGCGGCACCAACGTCAGCGGCGCTCTGGTTTTGCCATCTGAAGAAGAACGGATGATCGCCTCCGTGGACATGCAGCGGATGAATCGGATCCTCTGGATCGACGAGGAGAACCTGCAGGCGTGTATCGAAGCGGGGATTTCCGGGAAACAGATGGAAAAGGAACTCGTCGCCAGGGGCTACACCACCGGCCACGACCCGGACAGCGTCGAATTGGCTACCCTGGGCGGCTGGATTTCGACCAACGCCAGCGGCATGAAGAAAAACAGATACGGCAATATCGAAGAGATCGTCCTCGATGCCACCCTGGTGACGCCGACCGGAGATATCGATGTTAAACAGGCCACGCCGCGCAACTCCACCAGCGTGCAGCCCAAGGGACTCCTGTTCGGCAGCGAGGGGAACTTCGGCATCATCACCAAGGCGATCCTCAAACTCCACCCCAAGCCCGAGTATCAGGAATACGATTTGCTCGTCTTCCCCGACTTCGAAAAAGGAGTTGCCTTCCTCAAAGAACTCCGACAGCGGAAGGGGGTCCTCCCGGCCAGTATCCGCCTGGTCAACAACTTCGAGCTCCGCTTTGGCCAGGCGCTCAAGCCGGCACCCACCTTCTGGAAGGGAATCATGGCCCGCTTCCAGAAATTTGTCCTGCTAAAGGTTAAGGGCTTCAATCCGCTGGAGATGGTCGCCTGCACCATCCTTATGGAGGGGGCTCGCAGCGAAGTTGAATACCAGAAGAGTGTCGTCTTCAAGACCGCAAAGCAGTATGGAGCGATCAGCGGCGGCGCCAAGAACGGAAAGCGTGGTTATGCCCTCACCTTCGGCATCGCCTACATCCGGGACTTCTTCAACCAGTTCCGCATCCTGGGCGAGACCTTCGAGACCTCGATTCCCTGGGACCGCATCCACCCAATGATCCAGGCGGTCAAGAAGAGCCTGCTCGAACAGTGCGAAGCGGCCGGGGTGGAGGGCACTCCCTACCTCTCTTACCGGGCCACCCAGACCTATCAGACCGGCGTCTGCATCTACTTCACCATGGGCTTCAACGGCCGGGGGCTGGAGAATCCGACGGCCATCTACCACGAGATCGAGCACAATCTCCGTCAGGCGATTCTCGACAACGGCGGCTCCCTTTCCCATCACCACGGCATCGGCAAGATCCGCCAGAATTTCCTCCCGCAGGTCCAGACCGAAAACAGCATCAACGTGATGCGCAAGACCAAGGAGGCGATGGATCCGGGGAACGTATTCGCCATTCGCAACGGGCTTTTTGCAGACCTGGACTCTTGAGGTGAAAACCGGCGTTCTTCTTGCAAACGGACGTTTCTCCAGTTCAACGAATCAACCCATACCACGGAATTCGGAAAGAGGCAGATGTTTAGAGAAAAGACGGTAATCATCACCGGTGCCTCCTCGGGACTGGGGGCGGCGCTGGCGCTGGAATTCGCCAAAGAGGGAGCGCATGTAGGCCTTTTTTCACCCGAGCGGGAAAAACAGGAAGAAGTGGCCAAACTCTGCGAGGAGGTGGGAGGGAAAGCGCTTTCCGTGGTCGGCGATGTCACCCAACCCGAGGACTGCGAGCGCCTGGTCGCCGAGACGGTCGCCCGCTTCGGGGGGGTGGACTATCTCATCGCCAACGCCGGCATCAGCATGTGGTCCCGGTTCGAGGATTCCGCAGATCTATCGGTCTATCGCAAGCTGATGGAGGTCAACTACCTGGGCGGGGTCCACTGCGCCTTCTACGCTCTCCCCCATCTGAAGCAGAGCCGGGGGATGTTAGTGGCCATCACCTCCATCCAGAGCAAGATCGGCGTGCCCCTGCACACCGGATACGTCGCCTCAAAGCACGCCCTGCAGGGGTTCTGCGAGACGCTGCGCATGGAGCTCTACGGCACCGGGGTCGACGTGCTCACCGTGCTCCCCCACTGGCTGCGGGGCACCGAGCTCAGAAAACACGCCTTTGGCGGCGATGGCAAGGAACTGGGCGAATCTTCGCGCAAACACAGCAAGGAATCGGTGTCGATCGAGGATGCCGCCGGCGCCATCATGGAGGCGATGAGCAAGCGCAAACGGGATCTGATCATCCCCTGGAAGCTCAAAGCGCTCATGGCCCTGAATCTCTTCAGCCCGAAGAGCGCCGAGGCGATCATCATGAGCAAGGTCAAAAAAGAGGACGAGTGACCTCGAGATAAGGTCCTACGGTCTCCTCTATGCGCAGCCGAAAATTACCTCCCCCAAATTGCACCTGAGGAATTATGGCCGAACAATTCCACGAAAAAGTGCGCTTTCAGGAGCGCCGCAGTCCCCTGCTCACCAATCCGCACAAGGGATGCGCCACTTTCCAGCGCTTCAACGGCGACCCGCTCAACGAGGGTCTGCGCTGGTCCGAGGAAGGGCCGCTCGAATTTCCCCCAGCGGATAGAGATGTCGCCGAAAACTATCTGCCCTGCACCGTCTCCTACTGCCGCTGGTTCTGGGACGTGCTCGAACCGGAAGAGGGGGCGTTCGACTGGAGCATGGTGGAGAGCGGACTGCGGACCGCCCGGGAGCGCGGCCAGACCCTGCAGGTGAGACTCATGCCCCACGGCTCGGCCAATCAGCCCGAGCTGCCGCAGTGGTACCAGGATAAGCACCTCACCAGATTGGGTGGAAAGAAGGATCGGCAATATCTCGAAGCCGACTACGATTCCCCCGAATTCTTCGCCACCTGGGGCCGGGTGATCTCCGAGTTCGCCGCCCGCTTCGACGGCCATCCCGACCTCGAGTCGGTGGATATCGCCTTCATCGGCCCCTGGGGGGAAGGCGCCGGCGATATCTCCAACGCCCAGATCGATCGCTTTGTCGATCTCTATGTCGAGGGCCACAAACAGACTCCTCTGTTGATCAATATCGATGGGTACCAGTTTCCCTGTGGCATCCAGCGCGGCGCGGGTTGGCGCTGCGATTGTTTTGGCGACCTGGGCTTCTTCGGCCGCAAGTGGAACCACACCTACGACTACTATCCCATGGCCGTGGTCAAGGCCGGGGCGCAGGACCGCTGGCAAACTCAACCGGTCACTTTTGAAACCTGCGGCGTGCCCGGCAGCTGGAAGGAACACGACTTCGACCTGGACTTCATCCTGCGCCAGGGGTACAAGTCCCACTGTTCGGTCTTCATGCCCAAATCCAATCCGATCCCGGAGGATTACATGCAGCCGCTGGCCGAGTTCTGCGACCGGATTGGCTACCGTTTCACCCTGCGCCAGGCGACCTGGACTCCCAGGGTGGCGCAGGAGGAGGAGCTGGGAATTTCTATGTGGATCGAGAACACCGGCATTGCCCCCATCTACCGCGATTATTCCCTGGCCCTGCGCCTCGAACAGGACCAGGGGGAGGTGATCCTTCCCATTCAAGCGGATATCCGCACCTGGCTTCCCGGCGACGCCTGGATCGAGGCATCGCTTCCCCTTCCCGCCGACCTGGGCAGCGGTGAAACCAAGCTCTACGCCGGCCTGGTCGATGCGGAGATGCTAAAACCGCAGATTCAGTTCGCCGTCGAGGAATCGGCCGAGGATGGCTGGGTGCCTCTAGGCGCGATGAAAATCGGATAAGGTCTGACAGCGCCTATTAAAAGAGCGTCTATTGTGATGAACACGCCGAGATATCCCACCCCGGGAAGTCATCCGACCATCGAAGAAGTGCGGGATTACTATCTCCGTCCCGATATTCTGGCCGAGATCTTCTTGGCGACACAGGTGCGCGACGTCACCTTTATCTACTGCGAACCTGGGGGCCAGGATGTCCGCGTCGAACTCCATCTCGAAGATGTCGCCGAACTCGATAGCTTTTTCCGCCAATTTTTCGCACGACACGAGGGCTGCCTCGAACCCTATCCCTGGTTGACGATCGGCGTCGACAGCCACTCCAATGCCACTGCGTACTCGCCGGATCGACGCCAGCCCATCGGTTGGGATGCGGTCATCGAATTCGACTACGGATGGCGCAGATCGTTCGGTGAACTGTACAGCGGCATGCAGGTGCTCGACGATTTCGGCATCTACTATCGAACAAAATTCAGCGGCCACCACAGTCTGCACTTCGTTCTTCCGGCGGAAGCTCTGCCGGTAAGCTTCTGCGAGTCTCCGGACGAAGAGAGGTGGCGCGACGGTATAAACAAGCTCGGTGCGTTTGTAGCCGAAAGAAGTCATTACTTGCGCCACGGGTGGATGTGGTCGGAAGAGGACGAGGAGATGTACAGCGCCCCCTATTCCGTGCACCGCGCATTCGGGCTGGCGGCCGTGCCGCTGCTGCCGGGAGATCTCCGAGCGTTCCGCCCGTGGATGGCTTCCGTCCACCTCGCTGCGCCGGTGGAAGGTTGGTGGCAGGTGCCGAATTCAGCGGCCGACAATTTCCGCATACTCCTCGACCGCATCGACTCCGGCAGGAGATTCTTCGACGTCGGCAAATCGCCCGAAACGGAGAGCGCAGAACGACGAGGCTCGGGATACGTAGCATCCGCCCTGGAGCGCGCTCGGAGCCTGGCAGGCCCCACAGATAGCCGCATTGATGGATGCGATATAGATGTTCGGGGGCGACGCCAGAAGGTGTGGGCCGCCATGATACTGGGAACGGAGGTGCACGAGGAGTTGCTGCGAGCTGCCGACGATGAGGACAACGTCGTCCGCTGGTTCGCCTTCGAAGCGCTGGCGGCGAACGCAGATCCGGGCGTAGATCGGGCGCGGCTGGCTTCCGTCGCTGAAGGCGGAATATCCGCTATAGATGAATACGTCTCCCAGGCAGCGCTCGACCTGCTCTGCCGCGCCGGAAAGCCCGGAATCGCGCACATACTGGGGCTGATCGGCACACATCCGGCAGCGCTGTGGACGTTGGAAAATTGGGTCGAAACGGAGGGGGAGGCTGCAGTCGAGGAGTTTGTGTATCACATTCAGAACTCCGACAGTCAGCTGCGCGGTGCCGCACTGCTCGTCCTCGGTAAAGTAGCTCGTTTCGCGGCTCCCAGGCTGGCGGAACTCATGTGTTCCCCCGAAGAAGATATTCGCCTCCGGGCCCTCGGCGCACTGCTCGAAATAGGGCAGGGCGCAACCCCCTTCCTGCAGGAAACACTGCAGAGCGGACGGGAGCCCGCATGCACGCTCTCGCGGCATGCCCTCCAGGCTCTCGAAAGAGATAGTGCCGATCGACAGCCCGCCGTCCCATTGCCTCAGATCGCCCGCATGACGGCCATGGAAGAGAATCTGGCCATGCCGATGCTGTGTCATCAGCTCGAGCTGCCCGATAAAAAAATCCGCTATATGGCTATCAAGGCACTTTCCCATTTCGGCCGGGCAGCTGTACCGACGTGGATCGATCTGCTCGGCAACCGCTCTGTGGAAATTCGCCGCCGCGCGTGCGAGGCCCTGCGCGACATGGCACCAGAGCAAGCTCGGGCTGCTTTGCAAAAGGGACTGTTGGACGAAGATACCAAAGTCCGCCAGAACGCGGTGCGTGCCCTCGCCAGAATCGGCCATGCCGACGACCTCAGGCTATTGCCCTCTCTGTTGTCCGACGCTTCTCGGGCCGTCCGCAGGACGGTTAGAGAGACGCTTGAAGCGTAATTTTCCATTAACCGCACATCTGCTGTAGATGGCTGTTTCCAGAGTGACCGGGTTATCCGGATAAGCCAGTCACTCTCGGGATTTTCCGTCATCGGTTCGATTGTCGAAATATGCGGTCCCGGGCATCCTTCCCTCCCAATCGCCACATCCACTTTGCCGTCTCCCTGCCCATACCCCTATATTGTAGGCAAACCCCATTTCAGGAGTCCAAAGCCATGAGCCTGGCCGCTTCAACCCCAGCAGTGCGCACCGTCGATCCCGTCCAACTGACCGAGTTGGGAGAGATATTCGCCGCCGGATTCTTCGAAGAGCCCGAAGCCCCGCCAGTGGTCCGCATGGCCAGAGGCATGCGACGCCATCTGGAACAGCTTCCCGCCCCCAAATGGGAAGGAACCCCGCTCTATCCGGCCGGCGGCTTCGATACCTGGAATGGAAATGCGGCCGTGCGCTTCCACTATTCCCACTCTCTGTGCTACAACCCGGCCGTCCTGGAGCAGCTAGGCGCCCGGCATCCGGAAAGCCGGGAGATGCTGGATGCTCTCGACCAGGTTATGGTCGCCTATCCCAAGGTGGGCAGTCAGGTCGATCCGGAGTTCTGGCTGGGCGGCGATGGATACACCCACAGTATCCCCCACTTCGGGCGCATCTGCCGCGAGGGTTTGGATTGCCACGCCGAACGGGTCGCCGCGCACCTCCGCGATGCCCGCGAGCGAGAAGACCAGGATCAGGTCTATTTCTACGAGGCCATGGAGGATCTCCTGGCCGGCGTCCACACCTGGCACGGGCGCTGTCTGGGAGCGATCCGCGCCGCCGACATCAGCAGTCCGGAAGAAGAGGCCGCCCGTCGGCGCCTGCTGGCCGCCCTGAGGCACGTCCCCTTCCAGCCAGCCCGCACCTTCTACGAGGCTCTTGTCGCCACCAACTTCATCTTCTACCTCGACGGCTGCGACAGCCTGGGTCGCTTCGACCAGGATCTCGGTCCATTTTACGAAGCGGATGCAGCTAATGACCTCATCTCCGCTGACGAAGCGATTCCTCTGGTCCGCCTCCTCTGGGAAAACGTAGACGCCAATTCCGCCTGGAACGTCGCCCTGGGCGGTTCCACGAGCGAAGGCGATCCGGCGTTCAACGGTCTGACCCGCGTCTGTCTGCAGGCCGCACATGCCATACGTCGGCCCAATCTGGCTCTGCGTCTGCGCCGCGACGCTCCCGACGAAATCTTCGACGATGCCCTCGACACCATCGCCAGTGGCTGCGGCATCCCCGCCCTGTACAACGAGGAGGGGTATCGCCAGGCCCTGAGCGCCGCCGGTCTCGGATTGAGTTCCGAAGATCTGGCCGATTTCGCCTTTGGCGGCTGCACCGAGACCATGGTCCACGGCAAGTCTAATGTCGGCTCCCTGGACGCGGGGATCAATCTGCCGCAGTTGCTCGTCAAAACGCTGGAAACCCATCTCATTTCGGCCTCCGATTTCATCTCCTTCTTCGACGCCTATAAAGGCGATCTACGCCGAGCCATCGAGCGCCTGACCCAGAGTGTTAGCCGCGACCAGGAGCAGAAGGCGCGTTTCCAGCCCCAGCCGCTCCGCTCCCTGCTCATCGACGACTGCATAGACGAGGGCGTCGAATACAATGCCGGGGGGGCGCGCTACAACTGGAGCGTGATCAACGTCGGCGGTCTGGCCAACGTTATCGACTCGCTGGCCGCCGTGCGCGAGTTGGTCTACGAACAGCGCCAGATCGACGGCGCCGAACTGCTCGAAGCGCTGCGCGCCGACTTCGCGGGATACGAACTGCTGCACCGCCGTCTGGAAAACTGTCCCCGCTTCGGCAACGACCAGCCCGAAGCGGACGCACTGGCAGAGGAGCTGTCCACCTTTGTCTTTGAGGAATTCGGCCGCCATGTTCCCTGGCGCGGGGGGCGATTTCTGCCCGGCTGCCTGATGTTCGTCACCTACGCCGGCGCCGGCGAAAAGGTCGCGGCCACACCGGACGGTCGCCGCGCGGGCGCCCCGATCGCCGACTCGGCCGGGCCCTTCCAGGGGCGGGACCGCAGTGGTCCCACCGCCATGCTCCGCTCGGTCACCCGCATTGCCCACCACCTGGCCCCCGGCACCCTGGTGGTCAACGCCCGTTTCTCCAGGGAGTCCTTCGACGTTCCACAGCAGCGCGCCCGTCTCAGAGAGCTGATCCGCACCTACTTCGACCTGGGCGGCATGCAGCTGCAGATCAATGTCGTCGATCAAGAGGTGCTGCAAGATGCCATCACTCATCCGGAAAATCACCAGGATCTGATCGTCCGCGTCGGTGGCTACTCCGAGTATTTCAACCGACTTTCACCGGCGCTCAAGCAGTCGATCCTGGAGCGCACGATACACTCTTGACACGCAATACTCCACTGAGACGGCGCTGATTCACCCACCGGCCGATCTTCGAGTTCTCCCGCTGCCATTTTCGGATATCCGGCAATCGACCCGTTGCGACCGCCCACCAATGATCCTGGAGACCGAGCACCTGCTCCTGCGCGAATTCGCCGAATCGGACTGGCAGAGAGTCCTCGAATACCAGTCCGACTCGCTCTATCTGCGCTACTACGCGTGGGCGGACAGGACTGAGGCGGAGGTGCGCGATTTTGTCGGGATGTTCATCTCCTGGCGACGGGAAGAGCCGCGCACGAAGTTCCAGCTGGCCGCCGTGCTGAAGGAGAATGATCTGCTGATTGGCAACTGCGGCATCCGCATGGACGATTCCGAACGGCATCAGGCCGACATCGGCTACGAATTCGATAGTTGTTACTGGAATCGGGGATACGCCACCGAAGCCGCCCGGGCCATTCTCACTTTCGGATTCGAGGAACTGGGCGTGGTCCGCATCCACGCGCGCTGCATTGCCGACAATGTCGGCTCGATCCGCGTGCTCGAGAAGATCGGTATGCATCTGGAGCACAGGAAACCCGAGAAGGAATACATCAAAGGACGCTGGTGCGACAGCCTGGTTTTTTCCGTGCTGGATCGCCAGTGGCGAGAACAACGCGAAGAGAGGGACTTATGAAAATTCACATAGCTGCAGATATGGAAGGGATTTCGGGGGTGGTCAGCTGGGAACACGTCGGTTCTTCGAACCCGGAGTACGGACGTTTTCGCAAACTGATGACGGCCGATGTGAACGCCGCTATCGAAGGGGTTTTTGAAGGTGGGGCCGACGAAGTGACCATCAGCGACGGCCACGGCAGCGGCCGGAACATCCTCATAGAGGAGCTGGATGAACGAGCCCGGCTCAACAGCGGCAGCCCGAGTCCCTTTTCCATGATGCAGGGAGTCGGCGACGACGTGGACGGCGTTCTTTTCATCGGCTACCACGCCCGCGCTGGCACGCCGCACGCCATCCTTGATCACACCTGGATAGGAGCCACTACAGGCGTCTGGCTGAACGGTACGGAAGTGGGCGAAATCGGTGTGAACGCGGCCGTAGCGGGCCATTTTGACGTCCCGGTGATCGCCATCTCCGGCTGCCGGTCCGCCTGCGCCGAGGCCGCAACCCTGCTCGGAGACCTGGAAACCGCACCGGTTAAAGTAGCAACCAGCCGGATGGCGGCCGAGTGTCTCCCGCCAGCGGTGACCAGGGAGCTCATCCTGAAAGCCGCCATCCAGGCGGTCGAGCGCCTGAAGGCAGGCGAATCTATTGCTCCTTATAAAGTGGAGAGACCGGTGGAACTGGGCATCGAGTTCAATCAATCGGACCTGGCCGACCGAGCATCGATGATGCCCGGCGCCAGCCGGGAGGGAAGGCGCGTCTTCTTCAAAGCGGCGGATATGCTGGAAGCTTACTGGGCCTTCCGGGCGCTGGTGCGGCTTGCGTAGATTTGTTTCATCCAGATTCGACTACTCGAAGATCGACATGAGGAGGTATATCCATGAACCTGCACATCTCACCACAGGGCAAAGACGGCTGGAGCGGCCTGCTTTCCGCACCAGCAGCGGACGGTAGCGACGGTCCCCTGGCCAGTTTCACCGGGGCCCGGGATCGCCTGCGGCGTCTCAAGAGCGGCACGTACAATCCGCGCTGGGGAGCCGTGGAGGAGCGACTCGACGGCCCAGTCACCGTGCACGTGCACGGCGGCGTCTATGCTATCGCCGCGCCGATGGCGTTCGGCCCGGAGGACAGCTATCCAGTGACCTTCCGCGCCTGCGACGGGGAGCAGCCGATCGTCGATGGCGGCGTGCGCATCGAGGACTGGACCGAAGGGGAGGTAAACGGCCATCCCTGCTGGGTAGCCGATCTGCCGGAAGTCAAAGCGGGGGACTGGAATTTCCGCCAGCTGTTCGTCAATGGCAGACGCGCCTCCCGACCGCGCCTGCCAAAAGCCGGCCTGATGCGCATGGAAGAAGCCCCGGATATGCCTCTTCCCGCCGGTTGGGGCAGTGGCGGGTACACCCGCTTTGTCGCCGCGGAAGGGGATGTCGAATCGTTCCGCAACCTGAACGAGGTCGAGGTGGTCTATCTCCACTTCTGGATCGAGGAGCGCTCGCCCATCCTCTCCTTCGACCCCGACAGTCGCCTGGTTACCATGTCCCGGCCCAGCCGTGCCCCACTGGTCGGCTCGCACGGGACTCAGCTGGCCGACTACTACCTCGACAATCTCTTCGAAGCACTGTCGGAACCGGGAGAGTGGTATCTGGACAGGGGCGAGGGTAAGCTCTACTACCTGCCCCGCGAGGGAGAGACGCTGGAAGAGACCGAAGTATGGGCTCCGCGCTGTCTCCAACTTCTCGCCGTTGTCGGCGATCCGGAGCAGAACCGCTTTGCAGAGCACATCCGCTTTGAGGGGATCACCTTCCGCCACGCCGACTGGCGGCACCCGGACGAGGCGGACGAGCCGATCTTCGGCTCCTGGCGCGTAAAGCCCGGCTACCCGGGCGATCGTTCGTTTGGCAAACGCCACGCCCGCGCCGGCCAGGCGGCCGCCGCCCAGGCCGCCTGCGACATCCCGGGCGTCATCACCTTCGAGGGAGCGCGCCATTGCGCCATCGAGCGCTGCACGGTGGAGCAGGTCGGTTGGTACGGAATCGACATCGGCGACGGCTGCCAGAACATCCAGATCAACGGCAACACGATCCGCGACCTGGGTGCCGGCGGCGTGAAGATCAACGGCGCCGCTGCGAACGATCCGGATGTTGCCATCCGCCGCACCGGCCTCTGCCGGATCGCGGACAACGAAATCTCCGCGGCCGGGCGAATCTTCCACTCGGGCGTGGGCGTGCTCAGTATGAACGCCTTCCAGATGGCGATCGTCCACAACCACATCCACGACCTGTTCTATACCGGTGTTTCCTGCGGCTGGGAGTGGGGCTACCACCAGAATGTCAGTCGCGACAATCTGATCGCCTGGAACCACATCCACGATATCGGTCAGGGCCTGCTCAGCGACATGGGGGGAATCTACACCCTCGGGGTCCAGCCCGGCACGGTGCTGCGCGGCAACCTGATCCACGATGTGCACTCGGCCCACTACGGCGGCTGGTGCATCTATCCGGACGAGGGATCCAGCCACATCCTCATCGAGCACAATGTCTGCTACGACGCCGACCGCAACGCCTTCCACCAGCACTACGGGCGCGAAAATGTGATCCGCAACAACATCTTCGCCTTCGGGGGAGAGGCGGTCTGCACCTATTCCCGAAAGGAGCCGCATCGCGGTTTCACCTTTATGCGCAACATCCTGGTGACCAGCAGTCTGCCTCTGTGGAACAAGGCTCAGAGCGACGACGCAGGCAGTCTGGAGCCGGAAAAGGAGCGGATCCTCTGCGATCTCAATCTGATTTTCGACACCGACGCTGCGGAGCCGACGATCCACTCCCGGGATCGGACCTTTTCGCTGGCCGCCTGGCGCGAAGCGGGGTTGGACCTGCATTCTCTGGTGGCCGATCCGGGTTTTGCCGATCTGGAGAAGCGCGACTTCTCCCTGGCGGCGGATTCTCCAGTGTTCACTCTCGGTTTTGAGCCGATCGATCTCAGCCAGGTCGGCCCGCGGTAAGGGAGTCGTCTCAGAACTCTCGGGAAATCGATCGTTTAAGCAACCTGCTGTGTCTTCGGGGAGATGAATTATGTTCTGCTTGATCATGCTATCTATAGTCCTTTTCCTGTTACAATCCAATCAGTGCCATGCCTATACCATTGAAACAGTCGCAGGAGGAGGGATTGGAGATGGTAATGAAGCAATCCATGCTACTCTGAGGTTCCCTAGAGGCATATGCTGGGATGACAGAGGAAACCTCTATATAGCAGATACTTTCCACCATCGCATCCGGAGAATAGATGCCGGGACAGGGATTATTACCACTGTGGCGGGAAATGGGTCTGAAGGATTCTCTGGTGATGGCGATCTGGCAACTAAAGCCAGTCTCGCGCAACCCTCCGGCATAATGGTCGATAAGTTTGGGAATCTGTATATCGCTGAATCAATGAACCATCGCATCCGGAAAGTAGATGCCGAAACGCAAATTATTACAACAATAGCTGGAGATGGTGATCAAGGGGAGATGGGAATGGGGCGGTTTGGCGGAGATGGCGGCCTGGCCATAAACGCTAGTTTGAGTACCCCCGGAGCGATCGATATCGACGATTCTGGGAATCTCTATATCGCCGACGGCGGCAATGGACGGATCCGTAAAATCGATAACCAAACGGGGATAATTACTACTATTGCCGGAAATGGAGTTTACGACAAAACACAAGTGGATGGAGGAAATGCAACAGAAGTAAGCCTGTGTCCGGAGGAAATTACCCTCACAAATACAGGAGAGATCTTCATCCTTAGCAACTCCCGAATTTGGAAGATGTTTGTGGATGCCGGAGCGATCATTGCCCTGACGGGAACCGGGGGTAGTGGTAGTATATCAGCAGACGGCACACTCGCCAACGAAGTGAGATTGTGGTCTCCACATGGGCTATATATAAACGAAAATGGAGACATCTTCTTCACAGAATTTGCCCAGATCTATCAACAAGAGGAGACCCGGCAGATTCGGAAGGAGATTAGACAGATCCGAAAAATCGATAGAGAAAGTGGAGTTATCGGTACCGTTTTCTCCGATACATCTCTATCTCGGTTCCAGGTTCGCGGAATTATTGGGGACGCAGAGGGGAATTTGATTATAAGTGACACCGGTCACCATCTGATCCGGAAATTCGACCCGGATATCAATCGAATTTCGACCATAGCAGGGGGATCTATAGGGGATGGGGGATCCGCGACCAATGCAAGCCTGTCGTATCCTACAAGAGTTTATGTCGATCAACAGGGAGATATTTTCATTATTGATGGAAGTTCAATTCGGAAAGTTCAGTCTGAGACGAACGAAATATCGACTCCCTGGGACTCCTCTATTCTGGGTAATATGAACATCAATGGAATCCATGGAGATGATTCCGGCAATCTCTATATCGCTTACTCGTGCCAAATCAGTAAACTGGATACGAAAACAGGCGACATAACCCCCATTGCTGGAAGCGGTTCCTGTGGCACAGCGGGTGATGGTGGCTCTGCTCTAGAGGCGCAATTGGAAGGGGTTTCCGAGATTTTCCTGAACCAATTCGGAGATATCTACATCGGTCAGAAATCCAACGGTTCCCGGATACGGAAAATCGACGGAGAAACAGGGCATATTTCAACTATTGCCGGGCCCGGGCAATTCGGTATCTCAGGCGATGGAGGATCTGCAACGGAAGCTTATTTATCAGGTGTCTCAGGAATATATGTCAACGGGGAAGGGGATGTATTCTTTACAGACGAGGGAATCCGAAAAATAGATACTCAATCGGGTATTGTTACTACCATTGCGGGAACAGAGTATTTCTACCCCCGGGATGTATTTCTCGATGAAGAGGGCAATATTTACTTAACGAAAAGAAGCAATCACACAATTGGGAAGATTGACAAAGAAACCGGGATTTTGACTACTATTGCGGGAAATGGCATCGAAGGTTTCTCCGGTGATGGGACTTTTGCCACAAATGCCAGTATGAACCCTAATGTTGCAAAAAAAGCCCTTGAAATGTGTGTTTGAATTTACGCCTGTTTCTGTAAGGCGTCGAGGAAATGCATCAGATCGCTTTCAACCGTGGGATTGGGACTGAGAGTTAAGGTCAAC
>Ga0233431_1000182_pt1 | contig 144328 bp, 159 predicted proteins | sample SI_118_April2016_FD_179867 | JGI IMG/M metagenome (GOLD analysis project Ga0233431, IMG submission 179867) | Seawater microbial communities from Saanich Inlet, British Columbia, Canada - SI_118_April2016_200_MG | ecosystem: Environmental > Aquatic > Marine > Inlet | place: Canada: British... | reverse complement strand
CATTTTAGATTCAGCTTATGCTTTCCAAACAAAGTCCACTGTTATGGCTTTCCCTCGAGAAAGAGAACTGGCTACATTTAATCCTCAAAAAGGAACAGCAGTGTTCAATTATAATTTGGGGGTTTTAGTTTTCCCAGGATGTCAAATTAGAAGTGTAAGAACTTATTTGAAATGTGTTGGTCCTGAAGACAAAGGTCATCCTGGTATTGAGTGTGGTTCGCAAGGTTGTGACTGTTTCCATACTACTGAAGTGGCTTCGGCGATTGAATCTGAAAAAATTAAGTATCTTGATCAAGGCCGAGGTTTAACTAATCTTCGTGCAGGACAGATGATTGATTTAGAAATACCTTCACCACAAAAAGTTGACTCTAACTATCGTTATGATCATGTTGTTGTTGAATTACAATTAGATAACAATGAAAATTCAGAAAATTGTTTTGATGAAGGATATAAAGATGGTAAATTTTATTTCCCTTTATTAGATATCTCTCCACCAGCAGAATTTGTTTGTGAAGTTCAAATCGCTTCTGGCAGATATTATTGTCCTGAAGTACAACAATTATTTGGTGGTGGGGTAACTGGTTATCTGGAAGAACCTTACTTTACTTGTTATGATGATAAAACACAATCGTGGACTAATTGTAAAACCCCTGGTTTATTTACTAAAGGGGATGAAATTAGGGTTAAGGCTCATTTTAATACTGATGGTGGAAAGTATTGTTTGAAAACTGAAGTTACTGGTATCCCTCAACTTAAACAGGAAAAAACTATTGATTTACCTGTAGCTCTTCCTGGCCCTTCCGCAATTGAAATCTTTAATTTGGGAACAGTTGGCGAAAATTTATTTTCCGGTTCAACTGCAAGTTTTATTTCGGTTACTTCCCAAACTTCTAAAGGTTGTTCTAGCCCCGTTATTGCAGGAAAATCAATTCCAGAATCTGCTGAATCGAATATTTATAATTTCAACTATAAACTCAATAAAGGGTTGTATACAGTTACTGTTCCAAAAAATGTTAAAGTTGCTTCACCCTTTATTCTTAATGGCAAAATTCTTAACAAACAATTAGGCCCAGGGAATATCAAAAGCAGTTTTAATGCTAAAGAATTATTAGATGTAGTATTTGAATTTAAAGGTGGATTCCAATATAAAAATTTAATTGGTGCAGCTAGTGGAGCAAAAGGAAAATGTGTTTACCAAGTTTCAAAACCTTTGAACTTTGCAAAAGATGAGCGTGCAATTACAATCACTTCAGAAGTTTTACAACCTAATGCTGGCGGTGGATGTTTAGATGCTTCTGTTCCGGTTAGAGCTCCTGCTTTTGGTAAGCGTAAAGATTCAGTAAATATTGTGTTACAATTACAATCGTCAGCATCTCAAGAAACAAGTAAACTACATAAATTATTTATGGATGATAAATGTGGCGATGTGTTACAACAGGCTGGTCAGAATTTAGGTGAAAAAAAAGCTGATCTCAATGATGCGACTAACATTTATTATGCTACTGCTTGCCATATATTAGCAGCGGAAGCAGCGGGAGATTGGAGAGAATTGAGTAAAGGTAACGTCTGTAATCTGTTACAATTATTCTTTAATCGTCATTATGTTGGCCAAAATCAATATGGCGTCCCATATCCTCAAACTGTAAAAGATAAAACTGAATTTAAGAAAATTGAACAATATTTAACTGAGATTCAAAAAGAAGTTCAGTGTGAAAGTATTAATATTGCTGGTGCTGAAGCTTCCTCTGAAACTTCAATTGAACAATCTACTCCTTCACCAGCAGCTAAAATTAATACTTGTAGTCATTCTGGGGCTAAATTTACTGCTTCAGGTCAAGCTTCAACTTGGCAACCATCTGGTTGGGATAATTATGTTTGTCGACAAGCAGCAGGAACTCAAAAAGCAAATCCTAAAAGCGGCAAAAATTTAGAAAATTCCTGTTGGGGTAGAAGTGATTATTCCACTGATGCAATTGCAAAATCTTTAGGGGTTGATTGGGGTTGTGGAACGGGATCAGATTTGTGTTGTCCGCCAAAGTAAGTTAATTATGAATTAAAAATGAACAATAAAGGAAAAGTTATTGTGGAACTCTTAGTAATGTTAGTTGTTATAGTTATTACTAGTGCTCTTATTCTTTACTTGGTGCAAAGTGGTACGATTACTGTTAAAGCTGAGAATAATCAAGTTTCTGTCTTGAATACAGAATTTATTCCTATGGGTAGAGGGGGCTTCTTAGCAATTAAAGATTTTAAGTTTTGTAATTTTGTAGATTTAAATTATAATTGTGTTGGGGAAACCGATAGTTTCTTCTTGGGTTCAGAGGTATATTTTTGGTTTGTGGTTGAAACCACGACAGTAAACGGACAAATAATGGTTGTAGAAAATTATCGAATTAAAGGTCCAAATGGAGAATTGCTTTTAGACGTTGACCAAAAAAATGATTTTAATTTCGACATTGTCAGTAAAGAACGGAAAGAATCAATTACTTTCAAAGATTTTTTCGTTGTCGGTTCAGATTTGTTGGCAGGAGAATATACTTTAGAATTAATCATTAATAATCCTTTGTTAAATAAAGAAACTACTTCTGTAAAGAAATTCCAAATGGACTTAGGCGAAGTTTTTGAAGAGACTGGTTTTGATGAAGAATACTCTGGTGAAGAATATCTTGATGAAGAATATTTTGACGAAGATATTGAAGTTGAAGGCGAATTTGAAGAGGAGTTTATTTAATTTAATAATGAAATGGTGGGGGGAAAAGTTAGAGGGAAAAGTAAATTATTATTCTTAATAGTTTTAGTTTCTATTTTAGTCTTAAGTTCTGTTAATGTTTGTGCATTAGAAGTAATGACTTACAATATTAAACAAGGAACAAATGTTGATGGGATTATCAGTGCAATTCAGCAAGCTAATCCAGATCTAGTTGCTTTACAAGAAGCGGTAAATAATGCAAATTTTAAAAAATTACAAACCGAACTAGGAATGAAGGGTTATTTCTCCCAAGCGACAAGTGATCATGGGGGTTATGGTGTCGCTTTTCTCGCAAAACCAGATTTACAATTATCTGGTTTAATTTCTGCGAAATACAATTCTCAACAAGGCGAAAATAGAATATATCAAAAAGCACAAATTACTGTTGACGGAAATAAAATTATTATTTTTAACACTCACCTTAGTCGGTTTGAATCAAAAGCACGGGCGGGGCAGATTCAGGAACTTTACAATTTAGCTATTCAAACAACCGGGCAGACAATCGTCATGGGGGATTTTAACGAACAATCTTCAATAATAAACAATTTTAAACAGAATTTTATTTCTGTTCATCCAACTGGGAACACCTATAAATCAGAAAGAATTGATTACATCTTTTTATCCAAATCTTTGTCTGCAGGAAATTCTCAGATCATTCAATCTACTGCTTCTGATCATCTTCCAATTTCAAGTGATGTTAGTTTTAATCCCGTTGGGGCTGCAAGTTCTCCACCACCAACTAATTCTGGTAATATAAATGAATTTAAAACGATGTTAATTTTAGGGTCACATATTTCTAGTATAAGAATTAATCGTATTAATGAAGCTTACCATTTAATTCAACAAGGAAATTTTGAAAATATTATTGTTACCGGTGGTTGTGGTGCACATGATACTCCCCCAGATAATTGTGAAGCCAAACATATGGCTGAATTATTGTTAGAAAAGGGCGTAACATTAGATAAAATTATTCTTGAAGAAAAATCAAAAACTACTGGTGGTAATTATAAATATTCTAAAGCGCTAACTCTACCTCAAAGTTCAACAAAAGTTATTAATCCTAATGATAAATTACTTGTCGTATCTAGTAGTTCAAATGTTAAAGCTGTAGCTTATTGTTTTAGATATAAAGAGCAAGTTGATGCTTATTATGTTAAAGTTCCAAGTTCTTATACCCCTACAGTTATACCTCAAAATTATGATGGTGGAAGTTACAAAAGTATGGTAAATGGTTGTCGCCCTTCTGGTGCAGTTTCTCCCCCCTCTCCTACTCAAACACCTTCTCCAACTCCTTCTTCAAGTAAAACTCCTTCACCTGGTATGGAAAGATTTCCCATAGGTCTTCCTAAATCAGAGGAAGAGATTGATAAAGTTTGGACTCAGATTGCTCCTCTTGTCAGACCAGAATATAAAGATTTAATTTATGTTCCTGATCCCAACAAACTAAAGCAAGGAACTTGGGAAAATTTTGAAATTCATTATTACGAGTATCGAGTACCTTCTGCTGGTAGTACTTCTTCACCTGGCGGAGTTATTCGTTCTTCTGGAACTTCGGGCCCTTCTGCTTCACAAAAACCAACTTTTGGGTCAGCAGCTATTAATCAGCTAGGATATGGTTATTCAACCACACATGGAATTACAGCAGAAGATATTAACAAAGCAATTTATGAAAATCAAGTTGGCAGATCTAAAAAAGAAAAATATCTTGGTCAAATGGAAAAAGGATTGTGGGTTGATGTATACAAAAACAATTTGGGTGCATGTATGATTAAAATGGAAAAAGAATATGGTTTACCTGTTGCTTTTCCTATGTCTGTAATGTTGCGTACCGGTGCAGTACATACAAAAGTTAGTGGTGGTAATTGTCAAATTTATGATAGTGCTTCTTCTAGTGGTCCTTTCTATAATATATTTAACACTAAAAGGGGAAGTTCATCTTCTGGAAGAAAGTGTTTTATTCCTACAACGGAATGTTATAGCGATTCTAAACTAAAATCAGCTTCTATTCAAGCTAAAATAAATGCACGAGGGAAAGGGTGCACTAAGATTGGGAAAGATGCAGAAAGTAAATGTAAAATCTCTCAAAATCCTCATTTAAATTATTGTTCTGTTCATGATAGCTTTGGTGGTTTTGATTCTCCTTGTCAAGCAATAGAATCTTGGTATAAACTTATCGCCCAGGGATCAAGATATAAAGAATGTATCGATAATTATAGGATTAACAAAGATTTAGAACAATTAATTTATTGTGTGCCTTCCAAAGGCTATTCTACTAGTCAAACATGGTATGGACAAGTAAAAAGTGGAACAATTAGTTTTGTAAACAAGTGGGGGGAGAAATGAAATAAATGAAGAAAACAAACAAAATCATCATCATTTCATTGATCCTATTAGTTCTCTTTTCGTTAACAGTTTCGGCAGCAAAATATGACCCTTCAAATCCAAATTTCTTTTCTATTTCTTCAACTGGTAATAACTTAAAAGATTTTGATTCAGAAAATTTACTTATTGCTAAGCAGGGTTTAGGTAAAACTTTTGGCGCTTCTGAACAACAAAAATATATTTCTCTTAAAACAAATAATGAAATTCACTGGGCAGTCATAGATTTGGAAACTGGTAAGCTATTTGCTCAAGGAGCTACTGCTAATAAAGTTGTTTATGGTGCTTCAATAACTAAACCTTTTATTGCCGCTGCTTTGTTAGAAAAAGATCAAAACCTAGATTCATTTACTTGGTCTAGTATTTTTAGTTTAATTGTTGAATCTAAAAATCCGGATTGGACACCTCTGGAAAAACAAGCTGGAGGGGCAAAGGAAGTAGAAAAGTTTGTTCAAAAGATGGGTTATAGTAAAACTGAAGGTTCACGGCACGGCAATAAAGTAAATGCTTTAGAGTTATCTCAATTTTTGTATGACAGTTATCAAAATCACTATGATGGTGGAGAGGCTCTTTTCAAAATCATGTCCGCTTGCGCAACTGCTGCAAAGAAAGGCCAGAAATATCTCCCTAAAAATGTTTATGTTGGTGGAAAAACAGGAACCCATGAACAATATTATCATATGATGGCTACTATTAATTACAACAATCATTATTATGGGATTGTTGTTTTAGGAGAAACAAAAAGCCATGAAGATATTGCTGTGATGGTGGGAGGATTGTTTAAAGAGTATGTAGCTAAAGAAACAAATTCTAATTCTAATTCAGCTAGCCCTTCAGGAGTCAATAATGCTGTTGGTGTTCTTACTACAACAAAATCTTGTTCAAGTAGTGTTAATAATTTAATAAAATATCCTATTGATAGTGCTCGGGCAACAAAGTATGGAAATGAATGGGTAAAAGCCCTTAACAAAGCCACAGTTTACGGAACTTCTTGGATGGGAAAATTAGCTTCTAATGGGGGTACAGATACTAAAGGACTTAGTGAACCTGGCAGATTAACAATTATTTTTGCACCTTGTACTACTGACTTCAATAAACCGGTAGAAATCATGTATTACTTTCATGGGATCCATTCTTTTGGTTTTTCTGATAAACTTGGTGGTGGAACAAGTTTTAATGGTTTTAATAAAAGAATTGCCCATCAATTAAAAACACTGGTTGATAATGGTAGAAATTATGTGTTAGTGTTCCCTGAACTTCCTTGGTCTAGTGGAGATACTGGAGAGTATACCACTTATCGAGAAGATTACAAAGTTAACCAATGGAACAAAAAGTTATGGGATTATTCAAAAGGAGATTCTGATTTAGTGCAGTTACATAATGATGTGTTAAATAAAGTTAAAACTGATTTAGGTGGTAGTTCATTACAGGTTGGTTATATTTCTATGACTGGTCAAAGTGCTGGTGGCCGACCTATGGCTCAAGCAGCAAAATTAAAATTATTAGGGAAAGTTGGCGATAATGGTGTTAATAAAATTACTTTCTCGGATGCAGATTATGGATCTAAAACAAAAAAAGTTTATGATAATTATGTTAAAAACCGTCCTGATGTTGAATTAAATATGTTGGTTCAGGATCCAAGTAAGAAAGGTGCCCACGAACCAACAAAATATTCTATTTTACTTGTTAAAAAAATTGGTGGCACTACAACGTCAGGCTGGTTTGCAGAAGATGTTAATTGGGAAACCGATGTTTTAGAAAAGTATAAATCTCCTGGTGCAAAGAAAGGCAAAGTGTTTAAAGTTCCTGGGCATCCTAATATTAATTATGTTCCTTTAAATAAAGGTCATGGTGGGATTGGGGCAATGTCTTTGACATGGGTTTCTGGGAACGAAATACCTTCTTCTTACGCAGACTCTTCTGTTCAAAGAGGGGGGCAAGGTGGAGCTACCTATTCTGGCGGACAAACACAAACTCAAACTCCAACACCCTCTACACAAACTCCAGGGTGGATTCCTAATGGCCTTCCTAAACAACAGGAAGAGATTGATGAAGTTTGGTCTAAGACATTAGGTCCTTTAATTAAAGGTAACAAGTTGATTTATAATCCCAGTAACGGCCAATGGGAAAAATTCCAAGAAACTTATTATACTTATGGACTTATTAGCAGCGGGACCGGAACCCCCTCATCAAGTCAACCATCGGGCCAACAACCATCTATCTCTTCAACCGGACTATGTTTCCCTTTGATCAGTAACAGCTTTGTTAAAATTAGTGATAATTGGGGAGATGATCGTGATAGTGATAAAGGAAAAGATACACGATGTCATGCTGGGATTGATATCTATTCTAAATCTCCGGGTAATGTGGTGGCTATTGCTGATGGTACCGTAACTGGCATTAGAGAAAAATGGTATACTTGTGGTGATGGTTGGGGAATTGAAACAGAAGGGTTAACTGGTAAACATCCTATCTCGGCCGTTTTAGTTTTTCATCCCAGTTTAGGAAAAACTGTTAGTTATGCAGAAATAGATCATAATAAAGTAGAAGTTAAGAGGGGTAATCCAATCACAAAAGGACAAAAGTTAGGGGTAGCAAGTTATTGTGATATGTTACACTTTGAATTATATGATGGTAAAGTTAGTGGTCCTGAACAATGGTGGCCACCCTCTGGTCAAAGTACTAAAGGTATAAAGAAATGTGCCAGTCAATATCGATCAACAAAACCAAAAAATCTTTTAGACCCTACTGATTTAATCAACCAATTAAAATCACAAAACAGTTTCTGTGGTACGACTACTGGAAGTACTCCTCCCCCTCCCCCTCCCCCTACTAATCGTGTTACTCCAACAACTTGTACTTATCTAGATCGGGCTTGGATAGATGGTGGTTGGAAAAATGAAAAAAATATAAAAGTGGCTTATAGTGGCATCAAAGGAGAACAAATTGATCCTTCTGGTTCTGAATGTACCCTTTGTAATGAAGACCAAGTTCCGATTACTGTTGATGGTAAAACTATTAAAGTTTGCTGGAAATATGCAAATCAAGTTCAAAATGCATTACAAAAAATAGTTGATTCCGGTTTCCCAATTAAAGATATAATTGGTTTTAGAGAAGGACGAACTTATGGTGGGACCGATTTTGGATTGCATCCTTATGGTGTGGCGATAGACATCAATCGTGAAATTAATGGATTATATAATAAATGTAATGTGTGGGATGTAAATAAATGTGTCCTGGGTGCTGGTGGAAAAAGTAATGCAAAAAGAGTTGCATCTGTTTCCGGAACAATTACCAAAAGTTCTCCTGCTTATCAACAATTAACTAGCATTGGTTGGAAATGGGGAGGAGATTGGGGTAAAGATAATAAACAAAAAGATTATATGCACTTTTCACTTTCCGGAAAATAAAGAGGTAAATTAAAGATGTCAACAATAAAAAAAATCAAAGCACGGGAAATTCTTGACAGTAGGGGCAATCCTACTATTGAAGTAGACGTTGTTGTTAATAATAAGACTTATACTGCTGCTGTTCCTTCTGGCGCATCTACGGGAAAACATGAAGCTTTGGAACTGAGAGATAAAACTAAACGTTATCTTGGTAAAGGTGTAATGAAAGCTGTCCGTAACGTAGAAAGAAAGATATTTCCAATTATCAAAAGAAAAGATTGTCGAAAACAAAAAGAGATCGACCAGTTAATGATTAAAAAGGACAATACAGAAAATAAATCTCGTTTTGGAGCCAACGCCATTTTGGGAGTTTCATTAGCTACTGCCAGAGCCGGAGCAGATTCTAAAAAATTACATTTATTTGAATATCTTAACAAACTAACAGAAAACAAAAAAATAAAATTATCTTTACCAAAAACTTTTTTTAATGTTATTAATGGGGGTAAGCATGCTGATAATAAACTTAGTTTTCAGGAATTTATGATTGTCCCTAAATTCAAAACATTTAAACAGAATTTACAAGCAGCTAGTGAGGTGTATCATATTCTTAAAAAAGATTTACATAAAAAGTATGGTAAAGGGACAACTAATGTTGGTGATGAGGGGGGATTTGCTCCCGAAAAATTACACAAAGCTACAGATGCATTAAATATTTTGGTAAAAGCAATTAAAGATGCTGGATATAAAGGAAAAGTTGATATCGCTATGGATTGTGCAGCATCAGAATTCTACAAGAAAGGAAAATATTTTGTTGACGGAAAAAAGATGACTACCGAAACATTAACTAATTATTATTTGCAACTAGCAAAGAAATATCCACTTGTTTCAATAGAAGACCCTTTCCATGAAGATGATTTCCTTGCTTTTGCAGAATTGAAAAAGAAACTTAAAGAAAAGAAACTAAAAGTGCAAGTTGTTGGTGATGATTTAACAGTAACTAATGTTGAACGGATTGAAGAAGCTATCCGTGAAAAGAGTTGTGATTGTTTACTTCTCAAAGTTAACCAGATTGGAACACTTACAGAATCTTTAGCTGCAGTAAAACTCGCTTACGAAAATGGCTGGAGAGTTATGGTTTCTCACCGTTCTGGAGAGACTGCAGATACTTTTATTGCTGACTTAGCTGTTGGAATCGGTTGCGGCCAGATTAAAGCTGGTGCACCATGTAGGGGAGAGAGAACCGCTAAGTATAATCGTCTTTTAAGAATTGAAGAATTACTTAAAGAACAGAACTAGGAACTAAAACTTTTTTAAATACACCACCCTTTTGAGACTTTATGGATAAAGATAAGTTCCTCGCTCAAAGTAAATTGTTTGGTTATCGTGAGAATTCGTTAGATATTTTTGCTAAAGCAATTGATTTGATAGAAGATGAACTGAAAGATAAGAAACGAATTTCTGGAGATACTTTCTTTGAACATAATCTAAGAATTGGTTTAATCTTGGTGGAAAACAAATCTGTTCAGGAAGTTGTTCTGGCTGGTTTGTTCCATGGACATTTGAGTGATCCTACTTTAAATGTTGTTAGAGAACAATTTGGAAAAGAAGTTTATTCTTTAATTAAAGAAGTTGAAGAGATTGAAGAAATTAAACATCGTAATCGTAAATTGGATGCGGAAGCATTAAGAAAAATTTTCTTAACCACTCTGACGGACGTTAGAGTTATCTTAGTAAAATTAGCTAATAAACTTGATAATCTAAGAACCGTTAGGTCTCTTCCAAAAAATACTCAAGAGAGGGTTGCTCATGAAGTGTTAGAAATTTATGCACCCTTAGCTTATCGTTTAGGAATTGACAAAATTAAAACTGAACTGGAAGATTTAGCTTTTAGAATTCTTAGTCCGCGGAAATATGACAACATCACCAATTTTCTTAAAGAATCAAATGAACAAAGACAAAAGAACATTGTTGAAGCGATTAGGGTTATTAAAAGAGTTGTCAACGAGAGAATTGATGTAGTTAGTATTGATGGCCGATCTAAACAAGTTTATAGTATTTATAAAAAACTTAAAAAAAAGAAAACTTCTTTGAATAAATTGTTTGATCTTTTAGGGATTAGAATTATTGTTTCTGATGAAAAAGATTGTTATTCTTTACTTGGCTTGCTTCATGAAGTATTTGAACCAATTGAAGATAGATTAAAAGATTATATTGCTAATCCTAAACCTAACCTTTACCGTTCAATTCATACCGGGGTAAAACTTCCTAATGGGACAGTTGCTGAAATTCAAATTAGAACCCCTGAAATGAATGAATTTGCTGAAGAAGGGATTGCTGCTCATTGGCGTTACAAAGGCATGTCCTCAGAACAATCATTTGAAAAGAAGATTGCTTGGCTGAGAGGGATTTTAGATTTACAGAAAGATGAAGGTAATAAAGAATTTTTGGAAGCAGCAAAGGTTGACGTTTTTGGTGATAGTATCTATTGTTACACTCCAAAAGGAGATACTAAAGAACTGCCTAAGAATGCTACCATTCTTGATTTTGCTTTTTCTGTGCATGAAGAAGTTGGAAATCATTCTGTTGGTGGAAGAGTTAATGGTAAATTTGTGCCTTTGAAACATATTATCACGCACGGTGATGTTGTAGAAATTGTTACTAACAAAAATCAACGTCCAAGAAGAAGTTGGATTAAACTTGTTAAATCTTCAAAAGCAAGACAAAAAATTAGAAAGTCATTAAAGAAATATGAGAAACTTCCTGCGTTATACTTTCGGACATTTAAACCAACAATTACTGAAGAGCAAGGAATTCTTGTTGAGTCAGAAGAATTTCCCAATGCTTTTTGTGTCTTAGCAAAATGTTGTAATCCTCTACCTGGTGAAGATATTGTGGGTATTTTAACAAAGAGAAAAATTGTTTCTACTCATAAAGATGATTGTCGGTTAGCTAAGAAGGAAGAAGAACGTTGGGTTCCAGTTAATTGGAAAGAAGCTTTCAACCAAAAGATTAAATTTTATATTAATGCCCACGAACGAAGCGGTTTGTTAGCAGATTTATTACATACCATTGCCAATGCTGGTTTTGAAGTTAAAGAAGCAAAAGCAAAGTTGGTTGATATGGAACATGCTCAATGTAATTTCTCTGTTATTCCTCGTGATTTAGGACATTTGAAAGAATTAGTTAATCGAGTGAATAAAGTTAAGGGCGTTACAAAAGTATTTTTTGAATAATTTTATTTACTAATATATTTAACCATGTCTATCATTCTACTACTATATCCCCATTCGTTATCGTACCAAGCAATAATTTTCACCATATTACCTTCCATTTCTAAGGTACAATCAGATTCAAAGACACAAGAATGAGAATTGCCAATAATGTCACTGCTCACCAACGGGAATTCACTATGTTCAACAATTCCTTTCATTTCTTTTTTAGAAGCTTTAATTAGAGCATCATTTACAATTCCGCAACCTTTAACTTTTTTCTTTAATTCTAACGTGAGATCAATTAAAGAACCATCTGCTACAGGGACTCTGATTGCCATGCCGTTAAGTTTCCCTTTAAGTTCGGGAAGAATCTCTCCAATAGCTTTTGCTGCTCCAGTGGAAGTGGGAATGATATTTAATGCAGCTGCCCTTCCTCTTCGTAAATCCGGGTGTGGTAAGTCCAACAATTTCTGGCCATTAGTGTAAGCGTGTACTGTTGTCATTAACCCTCGTTTAATTCCAAATTTGTCATTAATAACCTTAACTAAAGGCGCTAGCCCATTGGTAGTGCAAGAAGCGTTGGAAACAATTTTCTCAGATTGTTTATACTTTTTATGATTAACTCCATAAACATACATTGGAATATCATTACCTTTACATGGTGCAGAAAGGAGAACTTTTTTTGCTCCTGCTTTAAGATGTAATTGACACAATTCTTTTGTTCTAAATCTGCCTGTACTTTCAACAACCACATTTACTTTATGTTTTTTCCAAGGTAATTTGCCTGGTTCTTTTTCTGCATAAATTTTAATTTTTTTCTTGCCAATAATTAATGAATCTTTGGTGTAAGAAACTTTCTCTTCAAAAACTCCATGCACAGAATCGTATTGTAATAAATAAGCAAGATTTTTAGTATCAGTTAAATCGTTGATAGCAACAAAATTAATTTTTTTATCTTTCCAACCTGCTCGCAGGACCATCCTTCCAATCCGGCCAAACCCGTTAATTGCAACATTTATCATCAGTATCACCCTCTTTTTAAAATATTCTGATTATTATAATAATCTGAATAAAGAAAGACTCTTATATAAAGTTTTTTAAATGAACAAAGAATTAATTGTTTATGGCTAAACTTGAGACCATTCCTAGTACTGAAAAAATTGAATTTAAACCTGCTTTTATAGAAAGATATTCAGAATTAACAAATTGGGAAGATTTCAAGAAATATTCCTTTTCTTTTTTGCGAAGAAGTATTCGGATTAATACTATCTTGGGAACAGTTAAAGATGTCAAGAAATCAATTGAATCGAAAGGTTGGAAATTAGAACCTATTCCTTGGTTTAAAGAAAGCTTTTGGATATCTCATCCTGATCGAAGAGACGTTGGAAATCTTCTTGAGCATCATATTGGACAAATTTATGTTCAGGAAGCTGCCAGTATGATTCCCCCGTTAGTACTTGACCCAAAGCCGGGTGACATTTTGTTAGACATGTGTGCTGCTCCTGGTTCAAAAACTACGCAGATGGCAATGATGATGAAGAATGAGGGTTTAATTGTTGCTAATGATTACAAAGGTCAAAGATTGCAAAGTTTAGGAATTAATTTGCAAAGAAGCGGATTAACTAATACCATTATTTCTTTAATGTCTGGTAAAAGGTTTCATGGATTTGAATTTGATAAAATTTTGGTTGATGCTCCTTGTTCTGGTACAGGAACAATTCGTAAGAGTTTGAAAACTATTTTAATCTGGAATCCAAAAATGATTACTAAATTAGCCAGACAACAGAAAGAACTTATTGTTAGCGCTTTTGAGAATTTAAAAGAAGGTGGAGAGATGGTATATTCTACCTGTTCTGTTGAACCGGAAGAAAATGAGGGAGTGGTAGATCATTTGTTAGAAAAATATTCTAATGCCGAAGTTGTGAAAGCAAAATTGCCAGGATTGAAATTAAGCAAACCAATCATGGAATTTAATGGCAAGAAATATAATTCTCAAGTTAAACATTGTTTGAGAATCTGGCCGCAGGATAATGACACCGAGGGATTCTTTGTAACGAAGATTACAAAAAATCTGCCAAGTGAATAAAATGAATCATCCCATGCGTTTACATCCAGAAACTTTTGCAGCGATTAAATCTGGTAAAAAAACTATTGAAGTTCGATTGAACGATGAAAAACGTCAAAAGTTTAATGTTGGCGATTTAATTGAATTATCTAAACGTCCAGAGTTGGTTGATAAAATAACTGTTAAAATTATTGCTTTATTCCATTATAACACATTTGAAGAATTAGTTAAAAAGCAACCAATAGAAAAAATGTGTTCCACTAAAATGACTGAAGAAGAGTTTTTGAATGGAATGTCAGAATATTATTCTAAAGAACAAGAATCAAAATATGGGGTTTTAGCAATTGAACTTAAGTTAATCTAACCACTCTATCAACAAAATCTTTTTAATAACAGCTTATTCTAATAGAGAAATGTTTGGCTTAAAGAAAGAATTAGCGGAAAGGGTAGAAAGAAAAACAAGTCAATTCTATAAAGTTTTGAAAAATTGTCTTAAAATAAAAAATGAAACTATTCTTATCATTTCAGATTATGGGGAAAAGAATAAACGGCTTTCTGCCATGTTGGCTTATGGGTACTACTTAGCTGCAAAAAGTAAAAACCTTAACGTTGAACTTCTTTTCCAAAATGTAAAGAAAGGCTTTATGCATGCAGATCACCATGTTGTTAAATCTCTAGAAAAGTTGGAAAAAGGTAGCATCATCATTTTAGCAGTTTCTAATAAATTAGGAAGGATGGGAACTTTGAAAAGTTTCCGTGGTTTTTGTAGGGAGAACGAACATCGATTTATTTCAGCTACTGGTTTAGCCGATGCAAAAACTAACCATTTTGATTTGTTTTTAGAAGCAATTAATGTTAATTATTCACGAATGAAAAAGAAAGGTTTAGCTTTAAAGAAAATTTTAGATTCAGCTAAAGAAATAAGGATTAAAACTGATGCTGGAACAGATTTAACTTTTAATGTTGAGGGGATGATTTCTGCTATTAATGTTGGTAATTATCAGGAGCAAGGGTCTGGTGGTAATATGCCTGCTGGTGAGGTTTACATCCCCCCTAAAGGTTATTATGGGGTCAATGGCATACTTGTTGTTGATGGTAGTATGAAAACTGCAGAGGGAACAATTTTACTTGACGAACCGGTAAAACTTTACATTGAAGAAGGAAGAGTTGTCAAATTGGAAGGTAAAGATGCACATTTGCTTGAAAAAACTTTTCAAAAATATGAAGATCGAGCGAAATATCCTTATCGGGTCAGACATATTGGCGAATTAGGGATTGGTATTAATCCTGGTGCCATTTTGATTGGTTCAACGATTATGGACGAAAAAGTTTTGGGAACCGCCCATGTTGGCATTGGTAGTAATTATTGGTTTGGTGGAGATATCAGAACGGTTTTTCATGGCGATCAAATTTTTAAATCTCCAATTATATCTATTGATGGTAAGAAAATCAGTGTTTGATTATTATCTCTCTTTAACTTTTTTTTCTACTAAATTAATAATCTTGGATGGTCGAACTTTCTTTTCTCCTTCATAGACAATAAAATCAATCTTTCCTTGTATTTCCTGATCTAAATTATCCAAACTGGTCATGAATTGTTCTCCTGCTTTGTTTACAGAAGTAGTCACGAGGGGAAAGTCTAAAGCTTCAACTACTCTACTAAACCAGTGTTCAGGAATTCTTACTCCTAAAGAATCGCTGAAAGAAACATTGTTAGCAATAGCATTTTTATTTTTAAGTTTCAAAACAAGTGTGTATGGGCCAGGTAATTTATTTAACCATTCTTCTGCTTCTTTGTTAATGATACAATTTTTTTTAATCCATTTGATTGAAGGTGCCCAAACAGAGAAAGGTGTTTCTGGCCGTTTTTTTAAATCTCTGATTTTCTTTACTGCATTTTCATTTGCAGCGTTACAACTAATTCCATAAATTGTATCTGTGGGATGAATAAAGATTGTTCCTTCTTTTATTCTTTGAGAGATTTCTTCAAACTTTATTTCTAGTTCTGTTTTTGTTAATGTTTCCATAAAAAAGAAATAGAGGGGGACAGTTTATATAATTTTTGTTGTAAATAAAGCATGGCTTCTTTATCTATGACTTCTGTCCCCCCAAGAGATGTGGTGTTTCAGGCTTGAAGAAAGTATTAATAATAATCATCAATAAAAGTTTGTTTTCTGGGTTGAAACATTTCTGATAGGGTATTAATATTTTCGTATTTGTCTAATAAATAAGCAATTCTTTCTTTTATTTTCATCTTATCCAACCTCCACTCAATTGGTAATCAAATGTTTGTTCTTTAATTCCAATTGTTTGTCTTGTTAACATTTTAACTTGTTCTTCAAATAATCTTTTTATTGTTTTAGTTGAGAGATCAACCATTTCTATCACCTCGCGTAGTGAGGTCACAAAATCTTTTTAGATTTTTGCTCGCCTCTAAAATCTTATTGTTCTGGGTGATATATAAACCCTATCCGCACCTGACCAGTGTGTCCAGTGATTTATAAGTGGCTTCTTGAAAACTAAAAATTTTTAGGAATTAAGCAATTTGACACTGGACAAAATCGCTTCAAAAAGGTGTCCAGTGGGGTAAGATTTAAATAAAGAAAACTTATTCTTAATGTTGTAGATGGAAGAAGAAAACCATATTGAAGAATTGAAAAAGAGAACTGATCAGGAAGATGATTCAGAAGATACTTTAGATAATAATTCGACTAATGATGGTGCTTTAAACTTACTTTCTCCTGAAAATGATGAAGAAGCTGAAGTGGAATCAAAAAAAGAATCAAAAAAAGAATCAAAAAAAGAAGTTAAAAAAGAACCTGAATCTAAAAAAGAGAAACGGTTTAAACCTAATCCTTATGAAGAAAAGTTTCATTCAGAATTATCTTTTGTTTCTTTTGTTTTAGGAATTTTTGGATTAATCTTACCTTTATTTAGCGCTTTGGCAATAATTTTTGGCATTGGTGGTTTAATGCAAACTCATCGTGAACATATGAAAGGTAAGTGGATGGCTATTCTTGGCATCATTCTTGGCTTTATTGGAATTATAATTATTATTGTGGCCATAGTTTTTGACATTGGTTTCTTAGAGAAATATTTGTTACAATTCGGAACAGTAGATACTTTAACTGGCGCTGCCCACACTTATTTTAATTGATTCTGTTGTTTATGGTTCTACAACAAACCATTAAGTAATCTATTCTAATTCTTATTATTGAAATGGAAATCCAAAAAGAGATACAAAAAGTTGAGGAAATGCTGTTACAGAAAAACCCTCACTGGCCGCAGGAAAAAGCTCGCTGGCTAGCTGAACAAGCCCTGGGAATAAGGGGCTGGAGATAAAACAATGGAAATGGCACGACTGAACAGAATCTGCGCAACAATGCTTGCTGGACAACAAAATGAGTTCCAAGAAAGCGGAATGAGAATAGATATCCAGGAAGTTAAAACACGCGGAATCATGGAACGGTAGAACGGAGGAAGAAAATGGAACCACAAATAAAAGAAACGCTTTATGACATTGTTACGGGAGAAGTAGCTTATTTAAAGAAATTAATGTTGAATCAAGAATATTTAAAAGATCCAGCATCTGTTGAAGAAAAATTAGAAAAATATCAAGAAGTAAAAAAATATTTAGAAAATTAAAAGAATAAAATTATTCTTCGTCGTCTTCAGAAACATGTTCAACAATAACTTCACTTCCAACACTAACAGCAATCCTATCTCTGCCTTTCTTAGAAAGGTAAACTAAATTGTTAGGGTGAGAAATACTTGGTCCCAAAGTCACTTTGTAAATTGCACTAACTATGTTTCGAGGGTCTGATGTATTGTATATTTTAACTTCATCTCCAACACTCACTCCCAAGAAATTTCTAAACACTTTTTTTAATTTCACACCATTGTCAGTCTTGTTAAATTTATCATCATTAGTTTTAGTGAACGCTTTACTCACAATTCCCTTAAGCTCTTTATGTTCTTCATTATGTTCTTTAACGATTGCTTTTATTTTAGCTTGGTAAGATTTAGGAATATTGAATTGTTGCATGCCCTCAATTATATGCTCCGCATATTGGTCAGTTATCATCTTATAGGGGCTTTCATTAAAGTTTTTTAAACCATTTGTTGCTCCAACATAAGTGGTTGCTGAAATTAAAAAACTATTCCCATAACCATCTTTAAATTTCACTTTTACATTCTTTCGTTGATAAGTTAAACTATTAACTCCTTCAACACTATCCAATGTCTTCATTAAATAATCGGGTACCTCGAAGAGAACACCATATATTTTATCTTTACCAATGAAATGTCTTTTTGTATGTATATTTGTTACTGCACATTTATTACCTTTACTATAAACATTAAAGATTATTTGATAACCATCAAGTTCTGCAACTCCTAACGGAATTGCATCTCCCCCTAAACGTTCTTCACTATTAATTCTATCTACATCCAAATTTGATCCATACTGAAATACAAAAGTCATTTTATTTTACCTCATTTTCTCTTTTTAGCATGCTCCCACATAAATTCAAAATAACTTCTGTAGGCTTTGGCAGCGGCTTCATTCTCAATAATAATTCCTTCTGGTTCATCTGTCCAGATAATTAAAGCAATTTTATCACCGTAAATATTTGTTACCACAGGAGAGATGACATTCTTCTTAACATATCTAGTTTGTTTTGGATTAGATGTTTTTGTAGAACGATCTTCTCTAACAATCTCTCTGACGGACATTTTATTCTCTTTCAGTTGTCGAACAAACTGTTTTTGGTAAGCTGGCATTCTTTCTTCTAACTGCGATTCGCTACCAAACAAAATATTTTCTTTGTTTTCTGAAATGATATCTTGGAAAATAGTTCTTACTCCTTTCAAACCTTTGTATAATCTTACTTGGCCGCTAGTTTTTGTAGCTTTGTGTCTCGCATCTAAGTCTGGAATAATTTCTTTAATATCTTCTTCTTGTTCTTTGATATATTGCAATAACTTTTTTGGTCCTGCTGATTGAAACCATTTAATTTGGCCAATAGAAACATAACTTACTAAACCTTTTTCGATTAAACTTTTTAATGTGTTGTAACAACTGCTTCTGTCAATCTTAGCAACCTTTGAAACTTTCCCTGCTTTGCTTGAACCATGATCGTTTAGTGCTAAGTATACTTTAATTTCATTAGGTGAAAATCCTAAATTTTCCAAAACTTTTTCAATATTTGCCATAATTGTTTCAATTCTTTGTTTCTTTTTAAATTTTTCTAGTTGTTGTTGTATTTTCTACAACAAGATTTGTTATAAAAAGTGGAAAATTGTTACTTTTGGCGCAAAGCCGGAGGTAAAATAAAATGGGAGGAAAAAAAACACGAGACGGCCACAAGATCTCAGATTTGACTAAATTAATTAGAAAAATAGGAGGAATTGAAATTGTAAGTGGAAGTAAACATAGACTTTTACTTAAAACAGAAAATCAAAGGGCCTGTCCTTTAGGACCTTCTACACATGCAAGACAGATGTTGGTTCCGTGGTTAGCACAAGCTACTGGATATCAAAACAAAGAGGTGTACTCAGCAATTCAATCTAGGAGATGGTACAACTAAAATACGGAGGTAAATGAAAAATGGAACTTGAAGCAATCATCGAACACAATGGTGATGAAAAATACATCTTCGCTCATGTTGTTGAGGGAGAAAAAGAAAAATATGTTTTGGTATCTTTACCTTATGATTATCATGACAGCATCGCCAGAGCATTTGTTGGAAGTTTATCCCACAATAGTCATATGGACGTTTTAGGTGGAGGGATTTTGACCATGAATCATCAGAATAAAACCATCAAAACTTACGGGACTAGCGGAAGTTTTGGAAATCCACCAATTAATCTGGTTAGAGATGTTCTAGAAGAAAAATTTCCAGACTATGCCGTTGATGCAAGAGTGACTGGTTATATCAGAGGATAAACAATAAATCATTTTGGCGCAATGCCGGAGGAAAAATAAAATGAAACAAAAATTCAAGAATGGACTAGCAACATTAGCACTTGCTACAACTTTGGCTTTCCCTTTCTCTGCGAAAGCGGGTGGGGCAGTTGAATTAATGACTGGTAATAAAGCACACACTGTGGATGTTAAGCTTTTTGGTAAAGTCGCTAAGAACACTGGCTTATTAGCGCGAACAAGAGTGGGAGTTGATTACGAAAATAATTCTAGCGCACTAACTTTTCTAGATATCTACCAATCTCTTGGCAAAGGTTTTAGTGCGGCTTTGGTACCTCAATACACTCCAGCTAAAGGGTTAGTTATGATGGCTGGACCTCAGTATATAGGTAGATGGAAAGATTTGAGTACGGTTGTTCTTCTGGCCACTAGTTTAGAAGAGAAACCAAGTTATAACCTTATAACTTCAACTAGTTACAGACCAAAACTAACTTCTGACTTAAACTTTGCCGCTCAACTTGAAACAACTAATATTCTCAACAACCAAGGGCATGTTTTTAGCACTGAAAGAGTAAGACTGGGACTAACTAAAAATGGTTTTGAAGCGGGTGTTGCTGCAGACATAACACAAATTGGGAAAGAAGGAACCTTAGATTATAATCTGGGGGCTTACTTGAAAAAAGAGTTTTAGATAAATGGAGGAAAAATAAAATGAAACAAAATGAAGATATGGAACAAAGAGTGAAAAATTTATTCATGGGAGTAAAAGCAACAAACAACAACAGCTTGAAAAGTAAACTAACTGTGGAAGCAGGAGATCTGAGAAGAGAACAATACCTTACCGAAGAAAATCCACGAGCGAGAGCCAACTACCAACGACTAGCTCGTAACTGCTACTTTGCAGCTAGAAATTTTCATTATAGGAGTTAGGAGGAAAACTAAAATGGAAATGGATAAAGTAGGAGAATTACTTCGAAGTAATGGGGTTAATGAGTTTCGTTATGTCCTTGTAGAAAGACTTGCTACTATTGAAGATGCTAATGTGGTAGAATCAGTAATTAAAAAAGGCGTTGAAGTATTTCAAAAAAGAAAATATGTTGGGGAACATTTGCTTTTATGTTCTCCAGATATTCTTGTTCCTTGTGGACTAGAAGGATATTTAACGACTGCGGATGAATGTAAAGAACTTTCAAAATATTCTGGTCCTTGGGGACATCATTATGGTCCTGAAATGGGGTCTCATGAACCTGGAACAATGTTGGCAGAAAAAAGTCCAAAGATTTTAGAAAACTTTGGGATAGAAGGAATGCAACAGGTTTCGGAACTTGCCAAGAGAACTGGAAAAATGGCGGGGCATGGGGATAGACTTTGTGAAAGTACTAATAGTATAATAAAATTTGCTGCGGAACTAGAAGTTACTGATGGAAATAGAGACAGTCTTCTGGGGCGTTTAACTTTGAAAGTTGATAACATGTTGAATGCTTGGAGTGAAATGAAAAGTATTTGTTATGGTTGCAATAGTGATTACTGGAAACATTCAGGAACATTTTACACTAGTTGCAAGAATTAATTATTTTGATAAATACAGAGGAAAAATAAAATGGAAGAAACAAAAGAATTAGAACAAAAATTACAAGACTTAGTACAATCTGCTCCTGTGGCCGTAGTTAGAATATCCTCCAATTTAGCAACTCAAGAACATTTTGACCCGATTTTTGTAGCTTTGGATCTCCTTAAACTGAAAGAAAAAGAAGTAGGCGTTAAAGGAGCAGCCACATATCTAATTGAAGAGATGATGACTACCCAATATGCTGCAGAATTATTTGTATTTGTAATTGATGTTTATACGCAGAATAGTTTAGAAAGTAATGACTTTAAAGAATTGATAGATTGTTATGCTAGGCAATATCGTAAGCTACATGAATAAATTAAAAAATAAATATGGAGGAAAATAAAAATGGTTGAATACACAAAACGTGAACAAGAACTGATGGGGATATACTTTGAAAACAAAGGAGAGAAATTAATGAGTAACGAAGAAAAATATGAAGCTTATAAAAACATGACTACCTACCAAAGAAATAATAATATAAACGGAATTCAAAATGCCATCTGGGCCAGACTAAGTTTAGACAACGCTGATGTCTTTGATGGGGAAGATGATGGTTGGAAACTAAAGATGTTGCAAGATAACTTAAGTGTCTTGGAAGCAGTAGTGTCTGAAAAACCATTAAAATAATTTCTCCCTAATTCTTATTCTGTTGTTTAATATTCTACAACAAATGTTTAAGTAAACAGCGTGTTGTTACTAATATGTAATAAACAAGCACGACGCAATGAAGCAAAGTGTGAAGGGGGTGAAAAATAAAATGATGGAACCACAACCAATGCCGGAAGAAAGTATTAGAGAAGATGCTGAAAGAATGTATGCTGGAGCAATAATGGCAATAGAAAGAAGAGACTACCAAAGAGCTGAAGATCTGGGCAGAGAAGCAATGCAAATCTATGAAACTCTGAGAATAGAAACTCTAGAAGATGCAGTAGCAGTACACGACAGAATAGGCACGGTACTAATACCAGAACTAATGCACGAAGGAGTAGTCAGAGCAAGACTAGGACTGTACGGAATAAGATTATAGAACAAGTAAAGAAAAATCAAACAAAAAAATGCTCGCAAGAGGGAGGTAAAAAGAAAATGGATTTGGAAGAAATGGTAAAGTTTGCTAAAAGAAAAAAAGTGACTAAAACTGCTTACCAACTAATCAAAGAAGAAAAACATCAAGAAGCTTACGACTTGCTGATGCAATCAGAAATTGTAGATACAATAATCCTGGGTGATTTAGGACAACATTTCCTAGAGACAGGAGAATATGTAGAAGCAATTGATCTGTACACTAAAATGGGAGAAATCAGTGGTAGTCCTGAAGCTGTACAAAGTGTATTTCATGAACATGTTCAGGGATTACAAAAAACAGAAGATTATGATGGGATAATTAGTATCAGTGAAACTTTGCTGGAAAAGGGTTACAAAATGTTGGAATAAAAAAATTAAGAAAAAACAAAAAAAATACTTGCAAAAGGGAGGAAAAAAGAAGATGGGAAAAAAACAATTTGTAGTGTTGAGTAAAAATGTTTTACATCCAGATAGCCATAGGCCTACTATGTGTGAATCTTATCACTTGAAAGTTTTAGACGAGATGGATGGTCTAATATACCAAACATCTGTCGCAAGTGATAGAAATACTGTTTGCGAATCTGATATGCGTGGAATGGGAGATTTAATGGCTAGCCTTGATAAGTACGAAGTTCATAGCTTGAGAACCATTGCTAAATACCTGGTTCGTAAAATTCCTGATAGAATTGAATATGAACCAGAGACAGATTCAGTATTGACTTGTAGTGATCATGCAGAGAAGTGTCAAGACTATGGTTCTCGTTATAGGTATGGTACAACCAGCCAAAAATTCGTAAATTTGGTTAAAAAAGAGCTAAGGAACTTATCAGTAAGAAAACAAATAAGTGAATTAGAAGAGAAATTGGAATAAAAAAATTAAGAAAGAAAACAAAACAATACTCGCAAGAGGGAGGAAAATAAAAATGGAGATTAGTGATAAAATAAAACAAGTACGAATGACTGGAGAGGAGCAAGTTGCAACCATGCTTTGTGAATACTTTAACGAAGTTAAACAAGAGTGTAAAGAATTAGAACAAAGCGGACAAACAGTTGAAGCGATAAAAAAGTACCTTGCCGCATCAAGCTATGTTACTAGTGGGATTAATGAAAATTTAGAGAAAGTTTCTAATCCGGAATTTCAAACTTTGTTAAGTAGAAACAGGGCACTTGATAGTATTCTTTATGACTTGAGTACAGGAAGGGGAATAAAAGATTTTGTTCCGGACAAAGACCATACCTTTAATTTTATCTATGAAGAGAGATATGATCGGATGGCAACCCTTGCCAAAGATGATCATCAGTACAGTTTAATCTTGATGGTGGGAATTGTTAGTGTGTCGCCAACATTGCCTTATCCCCAAGTAAACTTGAAGGATATAACTGATGAAAACATTGACTCATTGATAAAACAGGATAGTCCTCGATTTAGTGGTTTAACTAGAGATTTGGATAAGATGTTTCCTGGAACTATCAATCGAATGTTGTACAACGCTGCTAGGCAAGATCCTAAACTGACTTTAACAGTGATGAAGATGGACCCTGAAAATTATTTCAGGGCCTACAGAATTGCAGAACAAATAACAAAAACAGAATAAGAACAGAACTAAAAAATACAATGCTCGCAAGAGGGAGGGAAAAATAAAATGGAAAAATTAGACGATATGTTAGTAAGATATTCAGCACTGTACGGTGGATTAGCTGGGGCATTAGCTGAAATGCCAACTGAAAAACTGGAGGAAGGCATCTTGGACAGTTATGATGTTTATAAAAAAGAAGAAAGCTGGAGATCTGGTCCAATCCAGATAATCTCTGGTCGTGCAGAGGTCTGGCTCTTTGATAAGAAGTTAGGTTACAAAGCTGGAGAAATTGTTATAACCAAAGGTCAATCATCTTACACTACACATGAAGATAGACCAGCGTGGAAAGAATACGAGTCTGGGATTTGTATTGGTTATTCAAGAGAAACAAAAAGCGTAGAAGTAGCTCACCACTCTACAAACCATTCTTCAAAGTTTAGGGTTGGAGATATAGACATGTGTTCATCCTCACACCGAACATTTTCAAGTCTATTTGGTTTAATAATGTATAGGTTGAAAAATAGTGTGAAAAAATAACTTTAAGAATGACAGAATATAAGAACAAACAACAAAAGTTATAAACGATGATGATTTGATTATTAAGATGAAAAAAATAATCTTAGCATCCACCAGTCCTAGGAGACATAATTTACTGCAACAGATTGGTTTGAAGTTTGAAATTGTACCTAGTAAGTATGAGGAAGATATGACTTTAAAACTTCCTCCCCATGAACTAGCAATGGTTTTAGCTAGAGGGAAAGCTTTTGAAGTTGCGGAAAGAAAAAAATCTGGGATTGTTATTGGTGTAGATACTTTTGTTGTTTTCGGCAAAACAGTTATTGGTAAACCGCATAACAAAGTTAATGCCAAAAAAACTTTAGAAAAAATATCCAACAAAACTTTGAAAGTTTATTCTGGTATTGCTATTATTGATGCGAAGACAAAAAAAGAAATCATTGATTATGAAATCTCTAAAGTTAAAATAAGAAAAATATCTCCATTAGAAATTAAAAAATATATTGCCACAGAAGAACCTTTGGATAAAGCTGGGGCTTTTGGAATGCAGGGACTAGGAGCAATTTTTGTAGCAAAAATAGATGGTTGTTATTCAAATGTTGTTGGCTTACCTTTACATAATCTAACTAAAAATTTAGCAAAAATGGGCATTGACGTTTTCTCTTACCGCAATTAGAATTATAATAACTTACCGTTAACAGTACCTTCTTGTCCAGGACGAGAAGTAATTTTCACTTTACCAAGTTTAGTTTCCACAACTGTGCCTTTGGTAAGAATATTTCTTCGAACTAAGTTAGGATTGGCAAAATTTTCAGTTACGTTAATCATTTCTGTTTTAGAAGTTTTACCTTTTTTATCAGTAACATTGATTTGATTATTAGCAAGGATTTTAAGTTTCTTATTTCCACCGATAACTCGTACAGATTTAACTTTCTGATTTTCACTTAATTTAGTCATTGCTGGAAAACCTGCTAACTCGGACTTCTTTTTAGATTGAGTAGATTTATATCTGCCTCCAGATACTTTTCTTTTCGATTTTAATTGTGATCTTGCCATTCTTTCTATTTAATCTAGGGTTGCTTTTTAAACGTTTTGGTTATTTTTTCTTCTTTCCGTTCTTAATAATCATCTCTTTAATCCTTTTCTTCCCGTTCCATTCTAAAGCAGCTTCTAATACCTCTTCAATTGAAGTTACTGGGATGATTTTTACTTTTTTTAGTTCGTCTTTATCAATGACAATATCCTGTAAATTTGACTTTGGAACGATGATAGTTTTTATCCCTGTGGCAATTGCTGCTTCGACTTTACTACTTACACCACCGACAGGAAGAACTTCTCCCCGAACTGATAATGAGCCAGTCATTGCTACATTTTGTTTAACAGGGATATCTTTAAGCGCGGAAATAATGGATGTAGCAACTGCAATACTAGCAGAATCACCTTCTACTCCTTCATAAGTTTGTAAGAACTGGACAAAGATGTCTCGAGTTTCTTTGATATCTTCACCAAAATATTTCATTACAATCGCAGAAACGTTCTTCACAGCTTCTTTAGCAATCTCTCCCAGTTTACCAGTAGCAATAATGTCTGCTTTCTTTCCACCCATGGTCACTTCTGCTTCAATAGGTAGTAGGATTCCAGAGTATGCTGAACCAGAACCAATTACGGCTAGACCATTAACTCGACCTACTCTTACTCCTTTTGTAACAATAACATCATATTCTTTTTTCCGTTCAATATGTCTGTCTGCAATTTGTTGTTCTAAAGGTCGAGCTAATTTTTTAGCTTTTTTAACCTGTTCTTTTGAAACTAAGTCTGTTTTTTCTTCTTTAGCCAAATCCCCGGCAGCTCTAACTAAACCACCCAAACTTCTTAAGTGTAAAGTTAAATGTCCTTTTCGGTTAGCTCTTCTTCTTGCTTCTTCTACAATCTCTTTCAGTGCATCGATGGAGAAATGTGGGATTTTTCCGTTTTCTTTTTTAACTTCTTGAGCAACAAAACGAGCAATCTTTGTTCTGTTTTCTTTAGTGTCAAGCATAGTTTCTTTCATATAAATTTCATAACCATAACCACGGATTCTGCTTCTCAAAGCAGGATGCATATCTTTGATAGTTTCCAAATTACCAGCAGCAATTAAAACAAAGTCACAAGGGACAGGTTCTGTTCTCACCATTGCTCCAGCAGACCTTTCTGATTGACCAGTAATAGGAAATTTCTTTTCTTGGATTGCAGATAATAATTCATGTTGTGTTCTAGGATGTAAAGTAGCAATTTCGTCAATAAATAAAACTCCTAAGTGGGCTTTATGCATCATTCCTGCTACCACTCTTTGATTTGCGGGTGTACCTAATCCTCCACTTTGAAATGGATCGTGAAGTACATCGCCTAATAATGCTCCTGCATGTGCCCCAGTAGCTTCAAAGAACGGTGCTTGTTTCTTTTTGAAATTGTCAACAATAAGTTTGGGTTGAATCACATTAGAGGTCTTAAACATTCTTGGCCCCATACTCATCATAATTGCAAATGCTGCTAAGAATAACATTCCCCCTAAAAAGAAAGCAGTAAACATTAAATCTGATTTGTAATGATATCTTACCCACCAAGGTGCAATTAAAGTAAAAATTGCTACGATGAAAAGTAAAAAATTATTATTTTTCAATACTTGTTTTCCATCTAAAGAATTCTTTTTCACTTCTTCTCTACCAGTACCGGCAGGTAACTCTTTGATTAACGGATTATTTTCATCGTTAGGATTGTATAAAGAGATGATATCTTTCAATTCAGACTTAGGTAGAAGTTCTGCTAAAGCTAATCCCAGCATGGATTTACCAGTTCCTGGTTCACCAATTAGTAAAACGTGCCTTCGTTGCGAAGCAGCTTTCTTGATAATTCTAACTGCATCTTCCTGCCCAATAACTTGGTTGACAATGCTTTCCGGAACTTTAATGTCTTTAGTTGATTTCATTTTTTCATTTCTTAATGAAATTTACAAAATACTTTTGGTATTTTGGTGGATTTCATCATTTTAGTTGGTAACAGAACATCTAAACCTCTTATTTATATAACTTATTGAAGTCATTTAAAAGAATTGCGGTTAAATAAGCTTCACTTCAGTTTCTTTCCTTTCAACAGCTGTACATGAATCTCTTCAAAAGGTTGATGTTGTTTAGTATCAACTTTTCGTTGATTCTCTAAATGTAATAAAGGAATGAATGTGTAAACTTTATCATGCTTGCTTGGTTTTGGTGGTAATAATTTAGTAAAAGTTAATTTTGCATTTTTTTCTTTATTTGTATAATAAACAATTTTATGATAAATGTCATAGATGACTTCCATGATGTCGATTTTTCTTTTTGGCATGTTATATTTTACTGGTCTTTGTTTAGCCAGAATTCTTTTCTTACTTTCCATCGCTCGTTGTAAAGCACCAACTAAATCGTGGATAGAAACTTTTCTGTTTCTTGGTTGAGGATTTCTGGGAATTAGTTTGAACTGTTGCCTTTGCCTTCTTTCCCGAGCCATTTCTTCTCCCAACTCTTCAAGTAATTCTTCCTCAGAAAGGTCATCACCTTGATTAATTAATTTATCCAAATTGGTAATTCCGTACTCTAACAAATGACTGGATTTAATTTTCAACAAAATTGCTGCTGCAAGAATAATTCTTCCAGAAACTTTTAAATCATGATCATGCAACTCTTTTACAGCTTTGATATATTTCTTGGTTAGAAGAGAGATATTTATGTCCCAAGGGTCCATTTGTTCAGTTCTAACTAACTCATGGATTATAGATTTCCAAGTAATATCTTCTTGATCTACAATCAAATCATATATTTTTTGTTGCATTTCTTATCCTAAAGGAAATTTTATGGTTTTATAAGGTTTATTGTTTTTATAAGAATAAGATGAATATGAATGGGCCCACCCGGACTTATTGGAAATAATTAGTCTCGAACCGGACAAAGTCACTCCGCTTTGCTCCGTTCGTTGCCCTCTCTCGTCCGGTAATCAATGTTAGAATAAGATGAATATGAATGGGCCCACCCGGACTCGAACCGGGGATTAATGCCTGACTTCTCCTTACGGAATGTAAGGGCACTGTCATAGCCACTAGACCATAGGCCCACTTAACTCATTAATTACTTAGTTCATTTAAAAATGTTTCTTATTTATCAGACCTAAAAAAATATCTTTAATAAAAGAAATATTTATATAGCTTAACATTAACATTAACTTAAATTATTAAAAAAAAACAAAAAAAAGGTGATAACTAATGGCAAAAGCAAAAAAGAAGGTCGTTTCTAAAAAGACTGGTGGGATTACTCAGAAACAAGTTCATTCAATGATTTCGGGAATTTCAAAAAACTTTAAACAATTAAATACAGAAGTAAATAAGTTCAACAAACTTATTAGTAATTATGAAAAGAAAACTGGTAAAGTTTTATTGAAAGCTAAAGATAAACTTAAAATTAACAAAACTGTTGCGAGGTGTCGATGATGGGATGGCTATCTAGTTTTTTCAAAAAGAAAGAGAATGTAGCAGAGATTGGCGAGACTTTAATGAAAGGGCCTGCAAAAGATGTTGAAAGTGCATTTGGTGGAGCAAAAGAGGCTAAAAAGTCTTTTAATGACATGGTTGCTAATATTCAAGGTTCACATGATAGTTTAAAGAATATTAATGGTAAACTTGTAACTCATGAAAAAGCTGCGCAAAGTTTTATTTTGCAAGCAAGAAAAGATATTGAACGTATTGCTAACTTAAAAAAAGAAGTTGATACTCGTGTACAATGGTCAGAAATATTTCGTGAACTTCAAACCGAATTAAACGATTCTTCAAAGAATATTAAAATGCTTTTTGATGATCAGTTTGGTCAGTTTGGTAAGCAAATGAAAGATTTTACTGAAGAACAAAACTTACTTGCAGAGATTCTTAAAAGTGCCGGAAAAATATTAAATTACACTAAAGAATTAGATTTGCAGTTTGAAGCTTTGAATGTTGGCATTAGAAGTGGAAAGTATACTCAAGCATTATCTGCACAAACTAATAAATATGCCCAAATGAGTAAAATCTTGCAGGGTGAATTACAAAAGTTGGTGCCAGTTTTTGATCAGATTATTGAAAAAATCAGAACTCTTCGTTTCAAAGACATCAGATATGCTGTTCGTTATAATGTTAAGTTAAGAGATGCTATTAAACGGAACATGAATGAGGTTAGAAGAAAGATTAATCCTATCATGACTGTTTTTAAAGAGTATTATAACGCCGCGGATAGTGCTGAAAAGAGGATCTTTGAACATAATAATCAATTTAAAGGGATGGAAGAAGTATTGCAATCTGATTTAGATAAAGAACGTAAAAATCTTGAAGGTCTTCGTGATAAGTATCGTGATTTGAAAGATAAGTTGGCGGGTCTGAGAGAAAGAATCAAGAAAGCAGTTAACGTTAAATATTAATTTTTTTTCTTTTATTTTTTTCTTTTAATTTCTTCTAGATGATAAGTAAATAATTTTATTTTCTTCTTTAGGTTCCATTTTTCTTTGTTCACTTTCTTCTTTTAGAACTTGATCAATAATTTGATGGCAATAATTTTCAGAGATGATTCCTTCTTGGTACATTAAACGAGTAATTTGTTTAAAATCTGAGGAAGTGGCGTATGTTATATCTATCATTGTATCATTCTCAAAGAAAATATCTATTGTCTCCTCTGGAGAATTATCTAAAATGAAACATTGCCGATACATTTTTGTTAATAAATCATAAGCGCCAAGGTCTTGTAATTCTCCTTTTAACTCTTCTCTTTCTTTACTAAAAATATCGTCTAAAGAATGAACTGTTTTAGATTTATGTTTTTGACTTAAATATCCCGAAAGGTCTGGATTATCTACAATCAGTTGTTTATCATCTTCACTCAAAGGATGTTTTTCGTAGAATTGTAAATTAAACTTTTGAATTCGTTCTAAACCTCTTTTAAAAAACCAAGGGTTCCAACCAGTAAAACTGATTAATCTCATCTCTTTTTCAATTGCTTTAAGATGGATTGATGCGTCTCTTAAATATGTGTTTGTAGGGTCATCTTCTTGTTGGAAAGCACTTTTCACATAAGAAACAATTTCGGTAAGCATAATGTTGACCAAATCTTGAACTTTATAAAGTTTTTGGACTTTTGTTACTTTAAAATAGAAACTATTTTAAATGAAAATTAACGGAATATTTATCAATTTGTTTGTTTTTAATTTTTATTATGGATATTTATCAACCTGCAGAAGACTCTTATTTATTACAAAAGTACGTTCAGAAGCATGCTTTTGGTAGAGTTCTCGATTTAGGAACCGGTTCAGGAATACAAGCTTTAACTGCTGTTAAAAGAAAAGATGTGCGAGAAATTGTTGCTGTTGATATTAACGAAAAGGCAATAAAAGAATTGAAAACAGAAATTTCCCAAAAAAAGATTAGAAAAATAACAATTAAAAAAAGTGACTTGTTTTCTAATGTTCAGGATAAGTTTGATACCATCATTTTCAATCCTCCTTATTTGCCACAAGATAAAGGGATTGAAGATCCTGCTTTGTATGGCGGTAAACATGGCTGGGAAATCTCTGAAAAGTTTTTCAGTGAAGTTAATCAATTTCTAGTCGCTAATGGTAAAATTTTATTTCTATTTTCTTCTCTAACTAACAAACAAAAGATTGAAGAAATCATTTCTCAGAATCTTTTGGAATTTAAAGAATTGGAAAAACAAAAACTGCCGATGTTTGAAACGTTGTACGTTTATCTGATTGAGAAAAGTCAAGTTTTGCGTGAATTGGAACGAAAACATATTGATCACATTCAATATTTAACTCACGGTAAAAGAGGAAATATTTTTACTGGGATCTCAGATAAAAGTAAGAGGGTAAAAACTCATTTCGCTAAGAAAGAATTTGTTAAGGTGGGTATCAAAGTCAAACGTAAAGAGAGTTCTGCCATTGAAAGAATGAGAAATGAATCTAACTGGTTGAAGATTCTGAATAAAAAGAATATTGGGCCCCGATTTTTATTTTCGGGAGAAGATTATTTAGTTTATGAGTTCGTTGAAGGAGAATTCATTTTAGATTGGATTAAAGATAACAATAAGAAAGATATCCAAAAAGTTTTAATTGCTGTTTTAAAACAATGTTTTGAATTAGATCAATTAGGAGTCAATAAAGAAGAAATGCATCATCCCTTGAAACATATCATCATCACCAAAAATAATCATCCTGTTCTCTTGGATTTTGAACGATGTAGTCGCGCTGAGAAAGTTAAGAATGTCACTCAGTTTGTAGAGTTCATTTCTCGGATGAGGGATGAGTTGAAAGATTTTAAGATTGATGTTGAACAATTAAGAACTTTGGCTAAAACATATAAAAATGATATTAACACTAAAAGTTTAGAAATAATTATAAAGTATCTTTCTTCATAAATTATTAAAAAGGAATAGCAATAACAGAAATAAATATGGAAATCAAAATCAATCCCAGGGCGTCAAGAATTTTTAAAGATTTATTAGATTATACAGGATTGAATGAAATGTTAGCTTTAAGACGTTGCGATTACGCTGTAACAGAATTAGCCATATTATGGGATAAAAAGAAAAGCGTTTTAGATTTTTATCGGGAAGCAGAACTTTATGTCTTTGATTTAACTAAATATCAACTAATTCTTGAAAGTAATCAATTAGTAACTAAAATGATTGGTCAAATTGAAAATTTGAAATTAAAAAAGATTTTAGAATTTGGCGGTGGAATTGGAGAGTTTAGTATTCTTTGTTCAGAAAAAGAATTTGATATTACTTATTATGATTTAGACGGAGAAATAAAGAATTATGCTTTGTGGAGATTTAATAAACATAAATGTAACATTAAAATTGCTGAAGAATTCCCATTGAAGCAAAAATGGGATCTTGTTAATATGATGGATGTTTTAGAACATTTAGAAAACCCACAAGAAGTGATTTTAGATTTAAGCAAGAATGCAGATTACATTTTCTGTAATCCTGAAGAAGTTAAATATAATGTTTTTTTCCCTCAACATATTAGCAAATTTGATTTGGGTGAATATTTTGAATTGGTTGAAGGATATCTTTGGAAAAATAAAAATAATTCTTAACTATGAAATATACTGAAATCCCTATTTTAATGTACCATGAGATTAGTGATAAAGATAATGATTGGTGTGTTTCTTTGCAACAATTTGAAAAACAGCTGCAGTTTCTGAAAGATAATAGTTATAAAACAATTTCTTTAACTGAATTGAAAAATGGAATTAATGAGGATAAAGAAACAGATGAGAAATTAATTGTCTTAACTTTTGACGATGCTCGTAAAGGCGTTTATGATTTTGCCTTTCCTCTCTTGAAAAAATTTAATTTTACTGCTACTATTTCCGTAGTTCCAGATTGGATTGATGGTAAAAATATTCCTGAAGAAGAATTCTATTCTCTATTTATGTCTTGGAATGAACTTAAAGAATTATCTGATTCTGGTTTTGAGATTGCTTCCCATTCTCTATCGCATCAAAATCTTACAAAATTAAGTGAGGAAGAATTGGTGAAAGAGTTATCTGAATCAAAAAGAATCATTGAAGAAAAATTAGGGGATGAGGTTAAACATTTCTGTTACCCTTACGGTCAATATAATGAAACTATTTTTAAAGAAATTAAAAAAGAATATCAAACGGCAATCTCTGTTAGAAAAGGTTTCTCTAAAAAAGATTATCAATATTCTCGTCAATGGGTTTTGAACAATACCTCCTTTGAAGAGTTTCAGAAGTTATTAATTGTTCCAACCATCTCTTTATCTATGATTGTTCGCAATAATGAAAACTTTCTTGGCGATTGTTTAAATTCTGTTAAAGATTTAGTTGATGAAATTATTATTCTTGATACTGGTTCAACAGATAAAACTAAAGAAATTGCTTCTGCTTTTACAGATAAGATTTATGATTTCACTTGGGTTGATGATTTCTCTGCTGCTCGGAATGAATCTTTAAAGTATGCAACTAATGATTGGATTTTAGTTTTGGATGCGGATGAAGTTCTTGATGTTGAAGATCACGAACAAATTAAAGAAGCAATTAATGATTATTCTATCTCTGGTTATCGAATCATAACCAGAAATTATAGTAACAACTCTTCTGTTTCTGGTTGGATTCCTTCCTCCAACAATTTTTCTAAAAATTTTACTGGCTGGTTTCCTTCAATTAAAGTCAGATTATTTCAGAACGGAAAGAATATTACTTTTACGGGAGAAATTCATGAGATGGTTGATAGTAATATTGATGGAGAAATTAAAACTTTAAATGTTCCCGTACATCACTATGGTGCTTCTAATTCTACTGATAAAACTAAGAAATATCTGGAACTTACTAAAAAGAAAATTGTTTCTAATCCAGACAATGCTAAAGCATACTTTGAATTAGGTGTGCAACAGAAACAATTGGGTGATTTTTCTTTAGCGGAACAATCATTTAAGAAATCTTTAGAACTTGATTCAGAACAGATTATCCCCTTATTGAATCTGGCAATTGTGCAACAGAAACAAGATAAATTGGATTTAGCGGTTGATAATTATAATCAAGTTTTGCAAAAGAAAGAAAATGCTGATGCTTATTTTGGATTAGGTTTTTGTTATTTCAAAAAGAATGAATTAGAAAATTCTGCAAAGAACTTTTCTTTAGCGATTGAGAATAATAGATTTTTATTAGACGCTTACATCAATTTGGGTGCAATCTACGAACGACAAGAAAAATTAGTTGAGGCAGAAAAAGTTTTAGTGGACGTTTTAAACATCTCCTCTAATAATGCTCGTGCTCATAACAATTTGGGGGTTGTCTATGAAAAAGCAATGGCTATTAATAAAGCCATTAAATGTTACCAAGATGCAATTAAATTAAATCATCCGCGAAAAGAAGAATTAAAAGTTCGTGTTGAAAAGATGAAACAGTTTTTAGAAAATCAATAAAATTCCGTTTTCTTCTCTAAATGAATCCCTTTCTTCAATTCTACTGGTCGCCAATCGTCTTCAACAAGTTCTGCTTCTAACCAATCAGCTAACTCTTTTGGATTCCCAATCGTGGCACTAAGGCCAATTATCTGCGGTTTGATTAATTGTTTAAGAAGAGTAATAATGATTTCTAACGTCGGTCCTCTACTCGGATCGTTAAGCAGATGAATCTCATCGATAACAACTGTTTTAATTTCTCCAATCCAAGATATTTTGTGTCTCAGTAAAGAATCTAATTTTTCTGTCGTTAATATTAGTAAATCATAATTGGCTAAGTAAGAAGAGTCTGAATCAATATCACCAGTTGACATTACTACCTTATAATTAGTGTCCTTGAACAATTCTTGATATTCTTTATACTTTTCGTTGGCTAACGCTTTCAAGGGTACTAAATAAATCGCTTTCCCTTCTTTGATGACATTAGTAATCGCCATCGTTGCTACTAAAGTTTTTCCGCTGGCAGTGGGTGCACAGATTAAAAGTGATTTCTCTTTTAGTAACTTTGCGTTGATTGCTTTTTCTTGGATTGGTGTTAAATCTGGAAACTTTGTGTAATGTTCTTTGAAATATTCTGGTAATTGTAAATCATTAATTTTCATAAGTTCTATTTTGTGACGTGTTTTATATGTTTTTTGGCTAGTTATCTGGTTCTCGTTTTCTTTTAACCAAATAAACAAAAAAGAACTCCTTTGTTAATTAAAAACCAATTGTTTATTATTAACAAGGGGCTCCATAATTCTCTTTTCTGTTAAACAAAAACATTTATATAGTCAGAGATATTTTTAATTTATAAATGGAAGAGATCAAGAAAACTTTCTTAGAAGAATTCGAAGGGGCCGAAGAACAATTAGAGAAAAATAGGTATAAAAATGCTGCAATACTTTCTTCTAAGGCGTTGTTTGCGCTTTGTGATTTTTTAATTCATTCTAAATTAAAGAAACTTCCAAAAAACCATCATGAACGATTTAGAATTTTGGAAGAATATTTTCCTGATGTTTATCTTATTGTGGATAATGTATTCAACCATTATACTGATGCTTATTCAAAACCTATTCTTAAAGAAACTTGTGAATTGATAAAAAATGGAATCCAGAAGATTGTTAGAAATAAAGAACTACCAGAAGAAATTAAAAAAATTGTTGGATAAAGATTTGAATGATATCATCTTGTTCGGCTCTTTTGTTAAGGATGGAACTGCTCACGATATAGATTTAGCTTTAGTTGTAAAAGAAAAGAAAGATTTTTTGGAAACAAAAAAAGAAATAAAAAAAATAATCAAAAAAGAAACCGATTTTCAAATTGTTGATTTAGAATCAATATATTCTCCAATTTGGTTAACATTAATCAAAGAAGGTTTCAGCGTTAAGAAAAATAAGTTTTTATCTGAAATTTATAATATTAAGCCTGCTGTTCTGTATAAGTACTCATTAAAAAAATTAACTAACGTGCAAAAAGTACAATTTGATCGGGGGATGAAAAATTTATTGTCTAAAGAAGGAACTGTGCTAACAAGGTCTGTAATTCTTATTCCTTTGCAAATGAAAAATCGAGTTCAAGAATTCTTAAAAAGTTGGAATATTTATTACGAATCACAGGAGTATGAGTTGCTTCCTTTGTTGAGAAAGGATACTTTTTTGTAAAATTCTTTTAACTTACCGAAACCAACAACTTTATAAATAAAAAAGATTTATCTAGAGGTATGCATAAAAAAAGGGTGAATAGTGTTAGCAGTAAAGCTAAAAGTAAAAATAAGAGTAAATCCCTTGCTGAACATCATAAAGCTTACATTAGTATGGCCGTAAGTGCAGTTATCTTAATTCTCGCAGTTATTTTTGTATATCCAATGATCGGCGATCAAGGCGTTGTCGGACAAGCTTGGAAATCAGAATCTTGGGATGCTCCTTATACTGAAGATTTTTATTGGGAGGTTGCACCCACAATAGGATATCTTAATAATGATGCTGGTGGATGTACTAATCCAAACTATCAGGATATTGAAACAGATTTGGTCCCATCAGTAAATGATGTTATCACAAAAGGTTGTTGCATAGGGAGCAATAAACATTATTGTATGAGTCCATATAATCCCGTTGCTAAAGTTGATCCTACTTGTTATCATGAAAATTCTTTTTTTTTAGGTACTTATTTATGTTTTAATCATGATGATGATCAGGATTTAGACATCTTGATTTGTACGGAAGGGGATGGTGGATTTCATGGTAAAGAGGTGGGCGAGTTTACTTGTGATGGTGAGAAACAAGTATGGTCTATTGGGAACACTAAGCCAGAAAATGAAGTTGATGGGACAGAGTGTCTTGAGGAGAATGAAGGAAAACTTGATATTATCGGACAATATTATTGTGATCAAACACTTTGGAAAAAATGTTCTTCCAAAAATGAAGGTGATTCTAAAGGTGGTTATATATGTTCTTCAAATAAATGGACAAAATGTGCAAATGATGCAAAACTATTAGATGACAAATATTATTGTTATGAATCAAACTGGGAAACTTGTCAGGCCAATTATAAAAGTAAAATTAGTATTGATAAAACACATTATTGTGATGGAGATTCTTGGGAAGTATGTGATAATGTGGATTATAAAACAACTTCTGATGGTGTATACGCTTGTTTTGAGGATACCTGGGAAACTTGTACTGCAGAATTAGAAGAAGAAGGAGAACTAATTGATTCAAGTAAAAAAGTTTGTTACAATTTTTTATGGAACATTTGTGATGAAGATAATACGGATAATATAGGAACAATCACTCCTAGTTTCCAGTATCACTGTGAACAAAAAGAACTACTTTCTACAGTTTCATGGTCAAATATATTTCAGTTTAGCGATGGTGGTTTTTATGAAGTTCTCTTGAACGATAAAAAGAAAACAATAGAAATTAATCCTACTTACTTCGACATTCATGTTTGTGATAAGGGAACAGAAAACGTGGCTGATATTGCTACCATTTGTTATAAAGAAAGTGAAGCTGGTGAGGAGAAAACGAAACCAATAGAATCTATCTCCCGGATACAAAAAGGCGGAGAATTTTTTATTTTTGATCATAGTAAATTGGATAAGGTAGATGATTTACTTATCCTTTACGAAAACGAAATTATTAATTTGGATGAAAAAAAGGAAATTAAAACATTCTTAATCAAAGATATTACTAAAGCAGCTATTGGTCATCCTGTAAAACTACCATTTGGAGAAGCTACTTTCAATTTTGTCAATGAACGAAGATTGGCATTAAAGTTTGGTAATGAATATTATTTGGTTTCTCATCCTGCCGAAGCATTTAAGTTAGAAAAATTAAAACTTACTAAACTGCCTTACTTGCAAGAATTAACTATCCAATCTATTGGTAACCAATATCAGTTTATTGATGAAGATACGGATAAAGCAATCAACTTTTATTATGATGGGATTAATTTACAAATCTTACCTGGTTTGCCTGGCCAAATGGCTGCTGCTTTTATTAGCCCTAAAAATCTAGAAAAAAATTTTGAATTCTTTTTCACTACTAATATTCCTATTAGTCTTGAAAATTCAGGGGATCTAATCTTTGATAATGCAAACATTACTGTTTGTAATCAAGATAAAGCAGGGGATATCCAAGTTTTACAAGTTTGTGTGAATGAAGTCGAGGCATTTACTTTGGATAAAGACGAATTGGTCATAAAAGAGATTAATGGAAAAGAAGTAGCTTTCCTTTACCAATATAATGAAACTGAAAATCAAAAGACTGGTTATGTTTTCTTAGTTAAGGAAGTTAAATCAGGTGAACTTGATTTAGATTATTCCAATTTTGTAGACAGTATGATTAAAGGCAGAAGGTTAGCAGTTAAGTTTGGTAATGGCCTTTATTTATTAGAACATCCTGTTTCAATTCTTTCCCTTCCAAAACTAAATCTTGTTGGTTACACTGAAACCGGACAAACTCCTTATCCAGCTTTAGGGAGTGAGAAGAAAGTTGAATTTTCTATTGCGGAAGGAAAAATAATTTTGGAAAGAGATTATCTTCAACCACCACCACCATTTAAAATTCATGGTTTAACTCAGCAACAGATTCTTGATATTCCATTGAACTTGGAAGATAATTTGTCTACTAGTATGTCTAATCAGGTTTCTATAAAAGTAACTAATCCTCCTTTTGGAATTATTTCAGTTGATGAAGATGATCTGACTGCTTATGATGCTTCGTTTAAGATTACTACTGCAAATGGCAATTACAAATTGAATTATCAAATTCCTAGACAAATAGGGCCAAACTCTTTATTTTATTACTTTAGTGCCAGTATTAAAGAAGATCAGTTTGTTAAAACTGCCAAAATTTATTACTTGTATAACATAAACAAAGAAAAATCACTTTCTCATGATTTCAACGATCAATTTATTCAAACATTTACTGGTGGTAATGAATTGGCAATTTACTCAGAAGGATTTTTTTACTTATTAGGATATGAAGGAGCAAACTCAGGTGGAAAATCATTCTTTAGTTTAGATAAATTGACATTAAGATTATTAAATGGTACTGAAGAAGAATTTACTGGTAATGTTGACTTTGCTACTCAGAGTGTAACTTTCCCGGTCTTGAAAGGAGAACTATCTGTGATTATTGACGATGATGCTAATACAATTACTTTCTCTTCAAAAGGTGCAGAAACTTTAATCACTGAAGATTTTGATACTCATTCAACTTTGTTAACTACCGAAAACAAAGTTTCTATTTATAACACTAATTACGAAATTTGTGACACTCCCGATACTGAACTTAATGAAGAAGTAGTTCTGTTATGTCAAAGTTCAGGTGGATTATATTTGTTAAAGAAAAATCAACCTAATGAAGATATACTTAAAAAAGACAAATTATTCTGGTATCAAGGATCTGTTAATGGTGAGAAAACTATTAAAATTAGTGATGTTGAAAATATTGAACTTAAAGCTATCCCTTTCCCTAGTTGGGCAGATTTAGTTAATAATGTTAATGAAGACAAATCTAAAGTGTATAAATGGCAGAATCAATTATTTGAATTAAGTGGTGGAAGTAAGTTTGGATTATCTGGTGGAGATAAATTAAGTAGTTATTCATTAAAAACAGTTCCTGGTGGTAATCTTTATCCTCTTAAGAATCTTAAATCTTCTCCAGAAGGTCTTGAAAATGGTACGTTTGTTTATAATGAACATCTTTTAATCGCAAAACAAGAATGGGATAATGATTTCAAAATTAAATTAACTTTAATTCCAAAAACTCACAAATTACTTAGCGGTGCAGGAATGAATATTTCAGAATCAGGAACAACTTTCGCTTATTCACTTGAAGCACCATTATATGTTTTAAAATATCAAATCTTTGGAAACGTTAAAAATTTACTTCGGATTACTTTAATAGAATCAGACAACCCTAATTCATTTTATAGCTCTTTATTCGTCTCCGGAACAGAAAAAGATGTTTTGTTAACTAGTGGAGATAAGTTGAATATTAAATTTAATGCCACTTCCGATTTCAGTTCACCATTAATCATAATTAAAAAATGAAGAAAAAAAATAAAACACGGAAAAGTACAAAAAAAGATAATAACATTAAACCAAAAATCTTTGTCTCCTTAGCAATTCTTGCTGTACTCTTATTAATTGGAGGATTATACCAATTTACTAATATTGGTCAAGCCGTTAAAACTATTACTACCCCTTCAGATATTTTTAATGAAGTTAACATGGCTGCCTATGAAGCTATAGAAATTAATGTTGAAACTATTGAAACTTTAAATTTTAAAATGAAAACTACAGCCAAGGATGAAGTTAAATCTTTTGCTATAAATATCAAAATAAACGAAAAAGGTATTTTGGAATACATTTTGAATGAAGGTTCAAATACTTTAGCAAAAGGTCTTCTGGGAGGAAATGTTCTTAGTACCGGAAACCTTTACCTTGATGGAGATGAACTTCCAGATACACAATTAAGTTTTTCCAATGGTTATCTGAAAATACTTAACGCTAATTATATTGAACCTGGTGCCTCTAAAGTTACTGTTATTAATGGAGCCACTAAACTACCTTACGCAGAAGACGAAAAAATAATTCCTGCAGTAAAAGGCCAACCATTGAATTTAATTTTTAATGTCACTAGTACTGTTGTTCCAGAAGTTACTGCTTATTGGGAAAATGGATCATCCTTAACTGCAGAACAATTTACTGTTCTTGAAACTGGTGAGAATTATACCACCTTAGACTTTACTTGGACACCACCAGCAGATACTGCTTATACCTTAATTGTTGAAGCAGTTACTGGTGATAAAATTACTAAAGAAACTTATACTTTATCTGTAGGTGGTTTTATCTATGCTTTAGATGAACCAAACTATCCTACTGTCAAAGCTAAATTTATAAAAGAAGGTGAATATCAAACCATTTTAACTTTCTCTGGAGATACTAATTTGCCTTTCTCAGTTCCTTGTGGTGAATTAGATTTGGATGCTCAAGCAGGTGAAAAAATATATAGGGTTTATAGTTATGATCAAGGAATACAAGCATGGACAAAAGGGATTCCATCAGATTTTAGTTTTTTAAAAATAAATAAAGGTTATTTATTAAAATTAAAAAAGGGAGAAACAGTAACCTTAACTGTTGATTGTAGTTTAGATGCTGGTGATGGTCAACCCCCAAAAGATTTAGCTACACTTACATCTTTACCAAAACTTGAAGTGGGCTGGAACTTGGTGGGCATTGGTGGTTATTTACCTGTATCTATGAAGAAAATGATTACTAAAGTTCATGCAAATCACCAAATTGTTAAAGCGTACACCATCAGTAATAGCGGCGTAATCTTTGAAGAGATAACAGAATTTGAACCAGGTAAAGCATACTGGATTAAAATAGGACCAAAATGAAACTAAATAAATTATTAATATTAACATCACTGTTTTTAATAGCGTTTACTTTCTTAGCTCTAGCAGCAGAAGACGATCCGCCAGTATTAGATAACCATCAATTTTATGGATTAGTACAATGGGATGATAATGTTACTCCTGTTTCGGTAATTGCAAAAACTACCGACACTTCTTATCCTTCAACTATCGAAAGTATAAGTTGTGCAAATACTATCTGTCAGGGAAAATACGGTTATACTGAAATTATTCGTGTGCAAGCAAGTACTGGTGACCAAATCGGAATTTATCTTGACGAAACTTTAATCAAATCTTTTGCTTACGAAAATAAAGCTCAAAAATTCGATATTAATATCGCTTCAGTACCTTTTTCCTGTGATCCTGACTGGAACTGTACTGCTTGGAGTAATTGTACTAACGAAACAAAAACTCGTTTTTGTGTAGATGATAATAAATGTAATCCAAAAGAAATCAATAAAACAATAACTAACAAATGTTCTTTAGGTGTTAATGAAAATGTAACTTCTACTCCTACTGCTTGTTATTATGTTTGGGATTGTACTACTTGGGGTTCTTGTGTTAATAATCAGAAATCTAGAGTTTGTAGCAGAACAGATACTTGTGAGTCAAAATTAGCTGCTGGTACTGTTGACTCTGTTGTTAAATTATCCCAACCTTCAGAGAAAGATGTTTGTATCTCTTCAACACCACCTACTCCAGAAGCTCCTCTTCCTCCTAGTGCACCAAAATTACCTTCCTTCCAACCTGTTGAAGAAGAATCTAATTTAATTTTCTATATCATTGGCATTGTCGTCTTTTTATTAATTGTTGGTGGGATATTAGTTTATTTCTTCGTCATTAAAAAGAAAGGCGGTCCTGGTTTGGATGCAAATGTTAAAAGTCAACTTAGTTCAATTTTTCAACGTGGAAAACAAAGCGGTTTGAGCGAGGGACAAGTTAAAGAAAAACTTGTAGGTAAAGGTTGGCAAGAAGGCATGGTTAACAAATTTCTCGGGAAGAAATAAAGTTGTTTTGTAAAATGAATAAGAAACCAATTATTTTAACTTTTATTTTAATGTTAGTGATTATTGCTGTTTCAATTTTTTTATTCATTTATTTTGAATCAGAACTTTTACAACTTATTGTTTTAATCGTCTTGATTTTATCAGTTTTATCTTTTGCCGGATATTTTTATTGGCACTCTTTTGGAAAGGCAATTAAACTGAAAAAAATGTTGAGACATGCAGAATTATTGTTTAAAGAAGGTTCAGAAGAAATAAAAGATTTTTATTTACAAATTTATCATCATTACTTAACACTTCCTGAGAAACATAAACCTAACCATTATTCTAAAGTTGTTCGTTTAAGAGAAAAGATTGCTGGTCAATTAAAAACGGAGAAAGAGATTAAAGAATTACTTGATGACCATGATCCTGGCAACCTTAAAGAACGGAAAAAGAAATATTTGAACCTTCAACATCACTATCATCAATTACCTGAAAAAGTACAACAGAAGTATTATCATCATTTAGTACATCTTAAAGATCAGCTGGAAAGGGGGAAATGAATTCTAATTAATAGAAAACTATATAAAACACTTTAATTAAGAATATTTCATAAATATATGGAGTGTGTTTACAATGGAAATAAAAGACCTTAAACCAAATGCAGGAAATGTTGATTTAGTTTTAGAAGTAGTTGATAAAGAAGAACCCCGAACTTTTGAAAAGTTTGGTAAATCTGGTAGTGTTTGTAATGTTAAAGTTAAAGACGAAACTGGAACAGTAAAAATGACTCTTTGGAATGAAGATATTGAATCTGTTAAAGTAGGAGATAAGATTCACTTACAAAACGGTTGGTGTTCAGAGTTTAGAGACGAACTACAAATTTCTTCAGGAAAGTTTGGGAAAATTGAAGTTGTGGAAGCAATGGAAAATAATACTGTTCTGACTAACGATCCAAATATGTTGAATCCTCAGATGCCGGAAGGTAATGAAGGACCCGATAGTGAAGAAACTGTTGAAGAGGAAGTAGTCGAATAAGATCATGAAATTAAAGCCTAGCTTAAGACAAAAAAAGAGGTACGTTGTTTTTGAAATAGTTGCAGACAAAAAGTTCTCTCCTTTAGAAGTGCAAGAAGAAGTAGAAAGAGTGATGAAAGAATTTTTTGGTCAACTAGGATTAAGTAAAGCCTCTCCTTTGTTTTTGAAAGAAAGGTTTGATCAAGAGAAACAAAGATTTGTGGTTAAAGTTAACCATAAACATGTTGACGAATTGAAAGCGGCTTTAACTTTAAGCAAAAGTATTAAAAACACTCCTGTAATTATTAAATCTATAATTACATCTGGCATTCTGAAGAAAGCCAGTTTAAGATTATAAGAGGTAAATAAAATGAATAAACAAATGGTAGATAAGATGGGTTATGATAGATCCATTACTATGTTTTCTCCTGACGGAAGATTATTACAAGTAGAGTACGCTAAAAAAACTGTTAAGCAAGGTTCAACCGCAATTGGTTTAGCTTGTAAAGATGGTGTTGTTTTAGTTGCTGATAAAAGAGTAACTTCAAAATTATTGGTGGCCGAAGCGATTGAAAAAATGTTCAAAATTGATGACCATATTGCAGTTACTGCTGCTGGAATAATTTCTGATGCTCGTGTTTTGGTTGACAGAGCACAATTAAAAGCGCAACAACATTCTGTAACTTACGATTCAAAGATTGACGTTTTATCAATTGTTAAAGATATGTGTGACTTGAAACAAATTTGTACCCAGTCAGCCGGTTTAAGGCCGTTTGGTGTCTCTTTATTAGTTGCTGGTGTAGAAGAAGACGGAATTATTAAATTGTTCTTAACAGAGCCTTATGGCCTCTACTTTCAATATCAAGCAGCAGTTATCGGTGAAGGTGAATCTGAGATCGAACCTATTCTTCAAAAGAAGTATAAACCAAACATGTCTGTTGATGATGGGATTAAATTTGGTCTGGGCTTGATGAAAGATTTTTTGAAAGCAGAATTTAATTTTGACCGTGTTGATGTTGTAACTGTAAGAGCTAGTAATAAACGATATACAAAGTTAACCAATGATGAAATTAAAGGATTGATGAAGTAGATGGCAGAGAAACTAAACCTAGCAAGAATCAAGAAGTTCGGTGAGAACTTTGAAATATCTGTAGATCCAGATTTGGCACTAAAATTCAAGAACGGAGAAATTAGAGATGTTAGAGAATGTTTACAGTCTGAACAAATTTATTCTGATGCCAACAAAGCTTTAGTAATTCCTTCTGCTAAATTACAAGAAATTTTCAAAACAGATGACCCGTTAAGAGTTGCAGAAATAATTATTAAAGAAGGAGAAATCCAATTAACTGCTGACCATAGAAGTAAAGAACGTGAACAAAAACTTAATCAATTGATTCATATGATCAGTAAACAAGCAGTTGATCCTCAATCTGGATTACCTCATCCTCCAGCAAGAATTGAAGCGGCTTTAGAAGAAGGGAAAATCAGATTAGATGATCATAAATCTGTAGAATCACAGTTTGATGATATTGTTACTAAGTTAAGGCCAATCATTCCAATTAGTATTGAACAAAAAGTTTTGCAGATAACTATCCCTGCAACATTTGTTGGTAAAGCTAATGGAGTTATCAGAAGTAATAAAGTTCTGGGAGAAGATTGGCGTACTGATGGTTCTTGGTCTGTTAAAGTAGAAATCCCTGCTGGATTTCAAGAAGAGTTTATTGATAAGTTGAATTCTATTACTTCTGGTCAAGTTGTGATTGAAGTTTTGGAGAATTAATTTTCTATAGTAAACTTTATAAAGTTTGATTCTTTTTAGATATCAATTGATACTTAAAATGGGAACTGCTACACTACAATATGATGAAAATGAACTTTTAGAAAAAACTGAAGACCAAACTAAAAGATATCCTAACTTAAATACAGTTTTAATGGTAGAAACTTTTCTGAAAAAACATCGAGATCTGCCGATAAAGATTTCTGATATAAAAAAACAACTTCCTCGGAAAGTAATGCATCAAACTTTGCAGGTTGTTTTAGAATATCTTTGGAAAAGTGGAAAAATAATTTATGGTCCAAAAGGAGTACAGTGGATTTATTCTGAACCAGAACATTTAAAGAAAATGTTTAAAGATACTTTAGAGGTTTAAAGAAATGTTTTTAGGGAAAGAAGTTAGGGTTTTGTTGAAAGGGCAAGCTAAAGAAAGTTTTCTTGAGTTAAAGAAAAGAACGGATAAAGAAGCACAAAGTTTAATTAATTCTATTCAAAGAGTAAAAAATATTCTTAAGGATAACCCACAGTTTGGTGATCCAATTGCTAAGAGATTAATTCCTGGAAAGTTTAAAGCAATGGGAATTAAGAATTTATATCGTGCAGAACTGTCTAATTATTGGAGAATGCTTTATACTATCGAAGGAACAAGAGTAGAAATATTTCTTTTTGTTTTAAGTATTGTCGATCATAAACAATATGATAAATTGTTTGGGTATAAAGGACGTTGATGTTTTGAAGAGTTAGTTTCTTAGTTTCTCAAAACAACCAACAAATTTATAAAAAACAAGCGTATTTTGCATAAAAGTGAGAGAAAAAAATAAAAGGAGATATCCGTTCGAATTCTCACAATATCGAATAACGGATATAGATATAAAAAATGAGTAATATATTAAAAAATGATCGGGAAGTAGTTATACCGGGAGAATGTCTTGCAGAAGGCATGGATTATCTGCCAGGAGATAACACTTACAGAGAAGGAGAAAAAATTTACTCCAAAATTTTAGGATTAGTGGGAGTTGCAGGAAGAGTAATGAAAATTACCCCTCTATCAGGACCATACTTACCTAAGACAGGAGACAAAATAATTGCCCAAGTATTTGACATTACTATGTCTGGCTGGCGATTTAAAACCAACACTGCTTATTCAGCAATGATGAATGTTAAAGACGCATCTTCAAGATTTATCAAAAGAGATGAAGATTTAAGCAAGATTCTTGCGATTGGAGATTATGCAGTTGTAACCATTACCAAAGTAACTTCACAGAACTTGATTGATTTAACCATGAAAGAACCTGGATTACACCAAGTTTCAGGTGGAAGATTAGTTAAAATTAATTCTCAAAAAGTTCCAAGAATTATTGGTAAACAAGGCAGCATGATTTCTTTAATTAAAGATAAAACAGGCTGTAACATTACTGTTGGTCAAAACGGAATTGTTTGGATTAAAGGCGATTCTGATAAAGAATTATTGGCAGAGAAAGCAGTAAAAATGATTGAAGCAAGATCACATGAAGAGGGTTTAACCGGTAAAATGGAGAAATTCTTAAGCGGAGGTGCTTCACAATGACTTACACAGAAAGAGTAGACGGAAGAAAATTTGATGAACTTCGTCCAATGGAAGCTAAAGCTGGAGTAATTCCTAACGCTGATGGTTCTGCTTTAGTTAAAGCTGGTAAAACTACTGCTTATGCAGCTGTTTACGGACCAAGAGAATTGTTTCCAAGATTTAAACAAAATCCTAAAACTGGTATTGTTAGATGCCATTATGGAATGATGCCTTTTTCTGGTAGTGGAGAAAGAATCCGGCCAGGAAATAGTAGACGATCACAAGAAATTGCAATGGTAATGGAAAAATCATTAAATGCAATGATTGATTTGAGTGCATTTCCAAATGCAGTAGTTGACATCTATGTTGATTTACCTCAAACTGATGCTGGAACTCGATGTGCAGCAATTTCTGCCGCATCTATCGCTTTAGCAGACGCAGGTATTCCAATGAAAGATATGATTTCTTCTGTAGCTGTGGGAGAAGTTGACGGTACTGTTGTGGCTGATCTTTCTTATGATGAAGAAGCTTACGATGCTATTGTTTCAGATATTCCTGTAGCAATGACTCATAACACTAAAGAAATTACTTTGTTGCAAATGGACGGAGAAATTTCTAAAGAAAATTTAATGAAAGCTTTAGAAATGGCGAAAGTTGGAACAGAGACAGTTTACGAATTACAAATGAAAGCTTTGAAAGAAAAGTTTTCAAGGAGTGATTAAAATGATAAGTAATAAAGAAACAATCTCAGTATTGGCTAAAGAAGGTAAGAGATTAGATGGTCGAGGATTACTTGACTATCGTCAACCTATTCAGCTTGAAACTGGTATCTCTTGGACTGCAGAAGGTTCAGCTAAAGTTCAAATTGGCGAAACTGTAGTTATGGCTGGTGTAAAGTTAAGTCTTGAAAAACCATACAATGATACTCCTGATCAAGGTGGCATTATGATTAATGCTGAACTTTTACCTTTATCAAGTCCAGAATATGAATCAGGTCCACCTGGAATTAAAGCTATTGAATTAGCAAGAGTTACTGACAGAGGAATTAGAGAAGCGAAAGCAATTGATATGAAAAAATTGTGTGTAACTCCTGGTGAAAAAGCTTGGTTTGTAATTATTGATATTGTTACTATTAACGATGCAGGAAATCTTTTTGATGCCGCTAGTTTAGCAGCTTTGACTGCTTTGAAAGCAGCTAAATTTCCTGAAGTTGATCCAGAAACAGGAGCAATCAATTACAAAAAGAAAACTGATCAGGGTTTACCTTTACTTAAAGAACCTTTAGCAGTTACTGTTTACAAGATTAACGGGCAATTACTTGTTGATCCAACAACTCAGGAAGAGCATGCTTATGATGCTCGATTAACTGTAGCTTCTGATGATAATGGTACAATTTCTGCAATGCAGAAAGGTGGAGAAATGCCTTTAACAATTGAAGAAGTTGGTAAGATGGTTGACATTGCTTTGGATAAAGCTAATTTTTTAAGAGCTGAAGTGGAGAAAGTTGTAAAATGAACACTGAAAACTATACTAAGTATGAGAAAGCGAGAATGATTGGTTCTCGTGCCTTACAGCTAAGTATGGGTGCACCTTTTTTAATCAAGTTATCTGAAGCGGAATTGGAAAAGATTAAGTTTAATCCGATTGAGATTGCTATACTTGAGTTTGATGAGGGTGTCTTACCATTAACTGTAAAGCGGCCACTTGCTGGCGCTAAATAAACTTTTTATTTTTTTAATCTTTTTTTAAAATGGAAAATACAATCACAAAAGAAAAATTAGAAAAGTACTTCTCGATTACTAAAGAAGCGTTAGAGATGGCTAAAGATAAGTTCGATCAATCTCGCTTAACTGAAGCGGAAGATTTCTTTGATATGGCTTCTCGATATTATTCAGATGCTGGACACTTTAGGGATAAAGAAGATTGGGTTTTGGCATTTGCCGCTTTGAATTATGCCCATGGTTGGTTAGATGCTGGTGCTAGAATAGGCTTGTTTCAAGTTAAAGATTCAAGGTTGTTTACCGTAGATGATTAAACATCTAGTTTATATAACTACTCAAAAGTAACAATTAAACCGAAACATTTATAAATGACTTTAGTTATTGTTCTTATATTATAAGTAAAGAGGTTCTGGGTTTGTTTAAGAGGAGATAGAAGATAAAGATTATACCGTAAAACTCGGAGGAAAATATTAAAATGATTGTGCAAAAAGATTTTTTAAACAAATTAAAGGACTTCGGTCTAAATTCATATGAAAGTAAATTATGGGTGGCTTTATTGTCAAGAGGCGTTTCTACTGCTGGTGAATTATCTGACATTTCTAATGTTCCACGAAGCAGAGCTTATGACGTTCTAGAAAGTTTAGAGAAAAAAGGTTTCGTTATTGTTAAAGTTGGTAAACCTATTAAATATTTGGCTGTACCCCCTACTGAAGTTGTAGAGAGAGTAAAGAAAAAAGTAATGGAAGAAGCTAATCAGAGAAATAAAGTATTATGTACACTTAAAGAATCTGACGTTTTAGGGGAATTAACTACTTTACATACAGAAGGAATTAAGTTAGTTGATCCAACTGATAAGTCTGGTGCTTTCCGTGGAAGAGATAAAGTTCATGAACATTTGAACACTATGGTTAAGAACGCTCAAAGTTCAATCACTTTAATGATTTCTAAAGAAGGTTTGGAAAGAAAATATGACCTTTTAGCAGCACCTTTAAAGAAAGCAGTTAAGAAGGGCGTAAAAATTAATGTTGCTGTCCCTGCTAACGCTAACAAAACTATTCTTAAAGAATTATCTCAATTTGCAACAGTAAGTAATAATGTTAAAGGTAATGCTCGATTCTGTTTAGTTGATAACGAACAAATGTTACTTTTCTTAACAGATGATAAGAAAGTGCATAAGAGTTACGATTCAGCTGTTTGGGTTGAAGCACCGCAATTTATCAATTACTTCGGTTCTTTGTTTAACAAAGAAATGAAAGAATAGGTTTGATAAAATGTCATTACAAAGAGCTTATATTAATTGTCAGAGATGTTATGAATTAGTTAAACCACACGCTAATCAAACACATAGTGAAGCTGATAAAGAAGCAGTTATTAGAGAGATGGCTGAAGATGATCAACTTTATGAAGCTCGAAATGAAACTATGAAAGCTTTGGAAACAGTTGTTCAACGTATTGATTGCATGTTGCCTCCTAATTCCGAAATTTCTGATCCAGATCTTAGAAGTAATATTCACCATGAGCGTTCACAAGCTTCTTCGTTTTTAGATGCTTGTAAAGGTTGTGATTATAAATCTCCTACTATCGCTGATTTATTGGATATAGCAGAGGTTGATAAAACCCCACCTAATTATAATAAATAAAAGGTAAATAATAAAATGAAACTAAAAAAAACAATTTGTGTATTGGCAGCTGCTTTAAGTATTGGTGCAGCTGGATGTGGAAAAGCTCATTCAGAATATGATTTTGATGGCGAAATCAATGGGGACCAAGTTAAGTTTTCTACTGGTTATAAATTTCTTATTCCTGATAATAATTATCTTAATGTAGTTAGACAAGATGGGGCTTCGGTTCAATATTGTGATGAACGTTTTAGTAATCTAAAATTAGAAAAAGTTTGTATAACTCCTGTTGATGAGAAAAGAAAGTGTTATGAAAATGATGAAGTTGGAGAAGAAGCACTTGCAGAAGCTCAAATTCAATTTGACGATTATTTAACAACCATTCTTGATTACAAACAACAAGAATCTATGGAACTTATTAATAAAAAAAAACATGAGGAAAAAAAATGAAATTAAAAAAAACAATTTGTGCATTGGCAGCCGCTTTGAGTATTGGTGCAGCTGGATGTAATGGTCCTAAAACGGAAGCAGTTCACTTTCCTGAAAAAGGATGTTCATTTAATACTTATTATTTTACATTTCAAGATGATGAATTAGTGAGTGTAAATGCTCCTTGTGTTGAGAATTTTAACACTCGGACTTGTCTATACACCCCTGGAAATAAGGAGCAGTGTAAAGCTAGTGCTCCTTCTAGAGAAATAAGTTCTGAAGCAATAAACGGGTATCTTCGGATTTATGATGAAGGGAAGAAATAGTAAGTGCAGATTACAAAATAAAATAACTAAAAAAATGAAATTTAAAAAAACTATTTGTGCATTGGCAGCTGTTGTAGGTCTTGGATTATGTAGTGAAAATGTTTATAATAAAATACAACAAGAAAATAATGATCCCAATAAAAAGTACTTATTTGAAGGTACTATTGACAATGAAGATATTTGTTTTTACCGTACTCTTCCAATATATTCTTCAATTAAATATACTCTTATTATTGGTAGTGAAGATGGGAAAACAACTACATATAAAGATGAAGATGGTAATTTAAAAATCGAATCTTTCTGTGTTACAGATGAATTTGGTTATACTGGATGTTATCCGAAAGATGGTATTGGTGAATCTAGTATTGAAGATGCACAGAAAATATTTGATGATAGGTTAGAGAGAATAGTTGATTACAAAAAAAGATTAGCAGAACAAGCACAAAATAAAAAATGAAACTAAAAAAAACAAAAACTATTTGTGCATTGGCAGCTGCTTTAACTGTTGGTGGTTGTGGTATATTTGATAGTCCTGAAATAGAAAAGCCTTTTAAAGAAGATTATCAAATTCAAGGTGCTATGGTTATGAAAGAAAATTGTTCTTCTTTATATCTTGAAGATAAAGATAGAGATGGAAATGTAGATAGTATCTCTAAGAGGGGTCATGCAATATTCGTTGCTGAAAGTTATGGTGGAAAAATGATTGTGGATGAAGAAACTATCATCATGACTCCTGAAATGCAAGAAGCTGCGAATAAAGAATTACGAGCAGATAGAGAATTATCTTATCAAGTTCATCAAGCGTTATATAGTGCTCAGGAAAAAAACAAAACAAAATAATTATAAAACAAAATAATCTAATAAATAATAAAATGAATCTCGATCCAAACGAAAACAAATATGTTGCAAAATTAAAAGATGTGATGGAAGAATATCTTGTTAGTTTTGGTGGTAAAACCCTTTACGAAGATTTTGTTAAAACATTAAAATTAACTGATCCTGAAGAAGAAGTATTGAAAAAACATTTCTTTAATCCTTTTGATTTAGACCCTTCTCAGTTTACTAAAACCGATAAAACACATTTAAAAGAATTAATCTTTAAATATTATCGAAAAGATAAAGGGGAAGATTTAGAAGCAATTGAACAAACTGACAAATCATACCAAACAAATAATCCAAATATTGATTCTAACGAAAGTTTATGTGCAGAAAGATTAAAAAATCTTGTTGATGCTTGTATGGATCAGCCAGGCGATTATGACAATTATTTGAATTTAGTTGATAAATTAAAATTAACAGAAGAAGAAGAAAAAGTGTTAAATGACCATTTCCTTTTTTCTGATGAAGTTGATTATAATTCTCTTGATAATGAAACAGCATTAAAACGAATACTTGAAAGTTATCATGAATTAGAATGTAAAGTTATTGGATCAACAAAATCTTCTGATTTCCCTTTTAAAGGGGAATTAAAACTTTTGAAACAAGTAATGTACACTGAAGCTGAGATTATTCAACTTAGCGATTATTTACAACAAGAATAAACATAATTCTTAATAAAATGAATCTTAATCCAAACGAAAACGAGTATATTGGAAGATTAAAAGATATGATGGAATATTGTTTGGTTGATTCTTGTGTCAACACCATTTATGCTGAGTTTGTTAAAGATTTAAACTTAAATTCTGCTGAGGAAGAGATATTAAGTTTACATTTTTTTAGTCCTTTCGATTTAAATCTTTCTAGTTTAGATAATGATGATCAGAAAAATTTGGAAAACTTACTTTACAAATTTGTTCGTTCAGAATTAAAAAATGACGCGAAAAGAAAGAAAATTATAAGATAAATTAAAATAAGAAACCAAAACAAATTTAAACCCGAACTATTTCTTTTTAATTATGAATAATTATAAACAAGTTATTTTAGTAAGAGCAGATCTTAAGTTACCGAAAGGAAAATTAGCTGCTCAGTGCAGCCATGCTTCTGTTGACGCTGTCTTAAAATCAGATTCTAAATTAGTTAAAGCTTGGCGAGATGAAGGGATGGCAAAGATTGTTGTCAAAGTTAAAGATGAGAAAGAATTGATTAAATATTTTCAGTTAGCAAAAGATAGTGATTTAACCGCTTCTCTAATAACAGATGCCGGTCGAACTGTCATCGCACCCGGAACAAAAACTTGTGTTGGTATCGGCCCAGATGAAGAAGAGAAGGTCAACCATATTACTGGAGAATTAAGTTTATTGTGAATTCTATTATATAGTTTCCATTACCACTTTATATTTAAATGATTATTTTTTCTTTTTACTCATGTTAACTGAATCTGGTTTAACTCTTATTGCTGGGACGATGTTTAGTGGAAAAAGCACCGAACTTCTTAGAAGAATTAAAAGATTAGAGGCTTCTGATTATAACATTCAACTTTTTAAATCAAAAATAGATGATCGTTATGAATCAAATCATATTGTTTCTCATGATGGTTTTAAAGAAGAAGCTACTTATGTTATGTCTGTTGATGAGATGATTGCTAATCTTAAAGAAGATACTAATGTAATTGGTATTGATGAAGTACAATTCTTAGAAAGCGAAGTTGTTCAGTTTTGTGATCAACAAGCTAAAGATAAAATTGTTCTTGCTGCCGGTTTAATCAAAAATTTTCAGGATAACTATTTTCAGTTCAAAGATGAAAAGTTAGATATGTCTGAATTATTAAGAATTGCCGACCATCTTGTTTATTTAAATGCGGTTTGTACTTACAAAGAAAATGGTCACAGGTGTCGTAAAGAAGCAAATCGGGTTCAAAGGTTTGTTGATGGAGAGATTGCTCCTTTTGATGATGGTTCTGTTAAAGTTGGCGGCAAAGAAGCTTACCAACCAAGATGTCGTTCACATTTTGTTCAATATCAAGACGTTTTAAATCGTTTAGAATCTAGATTATAATTCTTCCACCACAACAATCTATATAAACAACTTTCTTTCTTTTTATTTCATGCTTTTACAGCAACTAAAACTTAACAACATTCGTTCTTATATAGATGAAACTATTAATTTTCAAGATGGTTCTACTCTTCTCTCTGGAGATATTGGTTCCGGTAAATCTACAATTCTTTTAGCAATCGAGTTTGCCCTCTTCGGAACCAGCAGGCCAGACTTGCCGGGAGAAGCGCTCTTAAGAAAAGGCGCCACGCAAGCTTCTGTAGAACTAACTTTCAAAATAAATGATAACGAGATTATCATTCAAAGAAACTTGAAGAAAGAACGAGATAATATTAAACAATTAGCAGGTTATATCATCATTAACAATACTAAAAAAGATTTAACTGCCGTAGAATTGAAAGCAGAAATTATTTCTCTCTTAGGTTATCCTGAAGAATTTGTAACTAAAAATAAGAATTATATTTTCCGTTATAGCATTTATACTCCGCAAGAAGAAATGAAATTCATTCTGCAAGACAATCCCGAAACAAGATTAGATGTTCTAAGAAAAATATTCAACATTGATAAGTATAAAAACGTGCGAGAAAACTTACAATTTTATTTGAAACAGATGCGGACAAATATTGCCATTCTTAAAACTAAAACCGAAGATTTTGAATTGGAAAAAGAAAAGTTAACTAACCTTTCTTTAGAAAAAGAAAAATTTGATTCCTCTTTAAACAATCTTCTTCCGGAATTAACTAAACTGAAAAAAGAGGTTGGATCACAAAGAGAAGAGTTAGAATTATTGGAAAAGAAACAACATCAATTTGTTGAACTTAAACAACAATATAAAACAGCAGGAACTTTACTTCAAGAAAAGAATCAACAATTGGAACAATTAAAACAAAAACAAGAACAACTTAACTTAGAGATTGTACAATTATCTTTGCCAGATTCAGATTTAGAACTTATTAATAAAGAAATTAGAAGTTTGGAAGAACAGAAATCTCAAGTATTTACAAAGAAAAGTTCTTTGCAAGAAAGATTAAATCAGTTACAAAGAAACATTAGTCAGAATCAGGAAGAAATCACTCAAGTTAAAGAAGGCCTTGCAAATTTAGATGATAAAGAGAAGTTACTGCAAGAACTAACTAATGAAGTCCAAAATAAAGAAACTTTGAAAAGTAAACATCAGCAGTTAGAAGAACTTTTAGAAAAAACTTCTCAATTAGTAACTAAAAATCAAACTCTTCTTTCTCAAGCTAATGAAATGAAAAGTAAAATTGTTTCTTTGGAAAATTGTCCAACTTGTTTGCAGAACGTTTCTAAACAACATAAACAAACTATTTTTGGTCAAGAAGAAGAGAAGATAAAACAATCTGAAAACCTTCTCTTTGAAATGAATAAAAAGAGATTACAAATTTCTGAACAGAAAGAAACAAACAAACAAAAGATTGAACTTCTAATCGAAAAAGAGAATCAGCTAACAAGAATCAAATTAGAACTTTTACAATTGAGTGAAAAGAAAGAAACCCTTGCTAATAAACAAGAGCAACTTAAATCTTGGGTGCAAGAAAATAATCAAATCATGCAGCAATTACAGGAATTAGGTCAAGATAATCTTTTAGAGGATATTAATGAACGGCTTGTCGCGCAAAGAAAAATATTGGATTTGTTTACCAAGAAAGAATATTTGAAAAAGAGTTTAGATGATTTAAAACAACAAACTAATCATAACCAACAACAGATTGATGAATTAAATAAGAAATCACAAGAGATTGAAATTACTTTAACTGATAGAATTGACCTAACTGAAACGATTAAAGAGAAGAAACATCTTTTCTCACAATTCTTAGAAGAAGAAAAGAAATTGTCCATCAAACAAGCAGAATTGCAAGCTAACTTGAATAATGTCTTAAAACTAGAAAAAGAATTACAAGAAAAAATAAACAAACTTACAGAACAAAAAAATCAGTTGACAAGATTGAAAGAACTTTATCATTGGCTGGAAAAACATTTCTTACAATTAACTTATACTATCGAAAAACAAGTGATGGTTAATATTCATCATTTGTTTAATCAACTATTTCAAGAATGGTTCTCGATGCTGATTGATGATGAAAATATTTATTCGAGATTGGATGATTCTTTTACACCAGTAATTGAACAGAACGGTTATGAAGTTTCTTTCACAAACCTTTCTGGCGGTGAGAAAACTTCCGCTGCTTTGGCTTATCGTTTATCTTTAAACAAAGTTATTAACGATGTTATTCAGCAGATTAAAACTAAAGATCTGCTAATTTTAGATGAACCAACGGACGGTTTTTCTTCTGAACAGCTGGATAAAGTGAGAGACGTTTTGGAAAAACTTAATCTGAGACAGACGATCATTGTTTCTCATGAAACTAAGATTGAAAGTTTTGTGGAGAATGTGGTTAGGATTAATAAGAGCGGACATGAAAGTAGGGTTATTTGAATATATTTTGGAATATAGAAACCTTTTAAAATAACCAGTTTAATCCATTAATTATGACTAATTTTTCCAATTATATTTTTCTTCAAAAGGTGATCCTCTTTGTCATTTGATGCTCATTTGATGCGGGAATATCTAGATTCTTTGGGTGATGATGAAGTTAGAGCAAATCTATTTCCGCATGAAGTTAAACCTGAAGAAGACCTTTTATTTCAGGAATTAGCAAATAGAGATTTCAATTCTACGGTTACCGATTTAGAACTAGATATTATGAATCCAGTAGTGAAGATTCTGTTAGTACAAACTTCTGTAGGTCATGCTCAGAATGGTCATGGGGAGTTCTTCAAGCATGCGATGGAAAATGGAGTTCCTGCATATGTTTATCCCCATTCAACAATTCCTGATATTATTAAAGCCGCTGGTTTGAATGTTCAAAAAACTAAAACTGCTCGAAGAAGATTGATTGATAATGTTTTCAAATGGGTTGATTCTACTCTTGAAGATTGTTTTAACAAGAATAATGATGAAAAATTATTAGTTTTTGATGGGGAACCTTTATTTGGAGTTAATTTTTTAGGGGATATACCTGTTTCTCCAAGATATGCACTTAAAGGAATGGTTCATGCCGCTTATATGGACAATTTTCAAGCAAGAACCGATACCTTAGAACATTTTGAAGGAAAAGCAATCAGTGGAGAAGAACTGAAAATTGGTGGTGGTGAGTCATACTTGGTTGATCCTAACTTACTTTTTATGGCAGGACTAGATTATGAATTCTTGGCAAAGTTTGCTCATGATGAAGGGTCTATTACTTATTTGCGTGATTTAGGCGTGATTGTACCCGAGGGTTCGCCAAACGCTGAAACTGCATTTGTTCGCCGTCGTGAAGGGCCAGGCACTTCTGATGATTTAGCTTTTATTGCTATTGGTTCACTTTATGGCAGAAATAATGTTAAAAAAGGAGTTTCTGCTTTATTGGGGGCATTTGTTGTTGATGCAGCTGACACTTATGATAAGTGCGTAACTTATCCTGCAGAGAAAGGTTTAGATGAAAAAGTAGGAGAACACATTCAGGAAAAATGGCAAGAACATTATGGACGCCCATTAGTTTCACAACAAGAGATTAGAACTGTAATTTATTTATCTGCAAAAAATAATAGTCCTAAAATAAATGTTAGTTCATCACACCGAAGATTTGTCCAGGTAAAAGAAGGTAAAGGAGATAAGATAAGACCAACGGTATTGTCACACATTGCTTACTTAGAAAAAGGGCCAATTGGTAATTATAAAATTGGGTTTAATCAAGTTCCTAGTAAGAAATTTTATTCAGTTACAGATAAACGATTAGAACATTTAAAAGACGTTTTTCGTGGGGCTAAATAATTCTACTTAACAACACCTTCTAAAGCTTTAATCCCCACTTCAATCTGTTGATCAGAAGGTTCTTTAGTGGTAATTTTTTGCAACCATAATCCTGGAGCAACTAAGATTTTTACAATCATATTATTTCTATACTTTCCTTCTAGCTTAATTAATTCGTAACCAATTCCAGCAATTACTGGTAATAATAAAATTCTACCTACAAATTTCATCCATAAAGGTCCGTTAATTAATGTAAACATGATGATGGAAAGAATTAAAATTACAAATAAGAATGATGTTCCGCATCGAGGATGGAACCGAGAATATTTTTTAACATTGTAAACATTTAAATCTTCTTTTGCTTCATGACAAGCAATACATTTGTGTTCTGCGCCATGATACTGAAATAATATTTGTACATCTTTCATAAAAGAGATTAATGTTAAGTATCCTAAGAATAATATTACTCTTAAAGCTCCATCTAAAACGTCAAACCAAATTCCTTCTGAATGAATCCAATTAGCAGCAAAAAATGGTAAAACTACAAAGATTAAAATTGCAAAAAGCAGAGAAACACTAATTGTTCCAATAATTTCTTTTTTAGATAATTTTTCTTCTACTTCTAATTGTTGGTTGCTACTCCAGATTAAAGCTTTAATGCCATCATAAAGAGTGTATCCTAATCCAACAACTCCTCTGATAAATGGTTTTTGAAAGAATTTTGGATATTTACTACTTTTTTCTTTTTTAATTTTGATTTTTCCTTCTTTTGTTCTTACGGCTACAGCGAACTTGTTTTTGTTACGCATCATTACGCCTTCAATTACTGCTTGACCACCAACTTCCATAAAATAATAAGAATGGTTAGATTATATAAATTTATGGGAGATGTTCTTTTCAACTAGAAAAACTTCCCTAACCCCACTTGAGAACTATCTCGATAAATATCTTCTTCTTTAATCCCTAACACTAAAAAAATACTATTTACAGCTGGGATAATCTGGTTAAATAAATAATAGTCTGAATCGTACTCTCCTGGTTTGATCTCTTCCAGAAGTTTTGCTTTTTCACGGATTAATCCACTTCCTTTACTAATAACATACTCAACAACCATTCCAGGAGACACTTCAACCCCTTTCTCCAACAAACGTAAAGCAACTGCTACATGCGGTCCAATAGAACTGTAACTGCGTAAATCTTTAGTTATTTGAGTTTTAATTATTAGTTTGTTTAATTCAATCTCACCATCTTTAAGTTTTTTAACAATCTCTTTTACGTGAGCCAAAGCCTCTTCAGTATGACCTTCTAATACTAATTGTAAAACTTCTTCTTGTACTTCTTTAGCTAATGGTGACCAATTTCTCCGTACAGTTTCAAAACCAGTAATTTTCATCTCGCCATCTTCAGCTAACAATGCATATTTCTTCTTTGCGCCACCTTCTTTTCCTTTCAACGCTACAAAGATTCCTTTCGGGTAATGACCTTCAAATTCTAATTCCATATGGCCCGGCAAATCAAAGTTAACTTCGTTCATAAATCTCATCGCTTCATCTTTAACTTTATCTCCTAACAATAAGAAACAAGAATCTGTATCCGCATAAATCACTTGGAAACCACTCTCCTCAGCCTTTTTAATTGTTCTTTGAATATAATCTCTGGCAAAAGCGGTTGTTGCTCGAGCGCATTCTATACTGTACCAGCGAGCTCCGAAGAATCCCATGTACCCATAAAAAGAGTTGGCTAGTGTTTTCAATGTATAAGATCTGGCATCTAAAATATTAGTTTCTTCGCCTTTATCTTTAGTTTCTTTAATCAACCTTTTCAAATCAATTCTTCTGAGAATAATTCTCTCCAAAACTTTTGAGAGGAACGATTTCTTCCTTGAACAGAACCAATAATGATTATCTCCTGGGACAATATCTTTCTTCTCTTCATCACAACATTGACAACATAATCCTTCTGGGCCAATATTATGGGCAGTAATAATTGTTGGATATAATGAACGGAAATCAAATACTATTATGTCTTCATACAGGCCGGGAGTTGGTTCGTAAACAAAAGCGCCCTGAAAAGTTTCTTCCATTCGTTGTTCAATTTCATTTCTTCCTGGTCTGTTTGGAGCGAGAACATTATACTCTATGGTTCGTTTCATGATATAACTTTCAACCAATTTACTAAACTTCATTCTGATTACATCAAATAGAGGTAAGTTAACAATTTTAGAAAATTCAATCATGTCATACATTAATTTCTGGCACAATTTTAATGTTAAATGGGCATCCTGAAGATTATACTCACAAAAATCTTCTAATTCTTCTGAATTGTTGTCCCAAGCTTGAGCTAGTTCAGAAATTTTAATATCATGTTTTCTATTTCCTAACAATTCTTTGGAAACTGCATCTAATGAATAACTTTCCGTGTTAAGATTTTTACCGAAAATGTTACGGATAAATTTGAAAACGTCTAAATGTAATATCCCAGTAATTTTTGTTTTCCCTTCTCTGAAATCTGTTTTCTTCCCTGCATCAAGTTCAGAATAATCTAATCCTAAATCCATTTTTAATTTATATTTATCTGCTCGAGTTTTAATGTAAGGGAAATCAAATCCATCTGAAAAGTAGCCAGTAATAATGTCTGGTTGGTAATCTAGAATAACTTGTCTACATCTTCTTAATAATTCAATTTCGTCAGTAACCGTTTCTAAATAATCTAGTCTAGTCTTGAACCTTTTCCAGGTGAGAACTTTTTTGAACTCTTGACCAGTTTCATCAGTTCCATAAAAAGCAATCATTAAAATGGGATTTTTTTCTGGATTGATGGCAGACTTTTCCGGTGAATAAGTTTCAATATCTATGGCCAGGGTTTTTAATTGTTTAATTGCTTCTTTACTGAATTGTTTAACTTCTTCAGCTAGAAAGATTGCCACTCTCGTATTCTTTTCTTCAATGAACTCTCCTTTTGCTTCTACTAAAGTCATCGGAGTTATTTTTTTATCTCTTAAATAACGATGAATAAACGGAATATCTTTTTCGTAACATTCTATTCCCCAAGAAGTAAGTTCTTTGCTGATTAGTTGGATAGCTTTTGGAAAGTTAGTATAAATCTTCCAGAAACTTTTTGTTTTTCCTAGCAGATCTTTTTCTACTGATTCCCAAGAGACTACTTTTGCTTTTCCATTATTAGTTTCTATCTCTAATGCTTTTAACCTTTTTTCTAATTGTTGTTTATGAATTTCATCTACTTGTGCATAAAAGTAAGGTTGATATTCTTGTATAACACAAATTTTTGTATTGTCCTCTAGTTTACCATACATATAGATGAACGGTTTATCTTTTCTAATTTTGTGTACAAATTCGATAGGGAAAAAACGTATTTCCATGCTTATTCCTGGGGGGAAGTGAATTTATAAAAGTTGTGAAGATTTTGTTGTTTTTTAGAAAAAATTTATATAATTCATCTTCTTACCTAAGAAGGTGGGTGGCAAAAAGAAAAAGAGGATTGATACTAGGAACGATAAACGTCTAGATGTATTTCTCTCTAATTTAGAGATTGAAAAAGAAAAGAAAGAACAGATTATTAATTATGTTGAAGAATTAACGCAGAATGTTCTCATTAAAAAGAATGAACTTAAATTGAGATTGAATAAGGGAGAATAATTTTTTAAGGAATCTTTTTCAACGACTTTAATAAATAATTGTTTTTATCATCTTCTTTGCTATTTTTTTTATCCTTTCCTGTTTCATCTTTTCCTTTTGTTTTTTCCGCTTCTGCAGAAGAATCAAGTTCTTTCATCCCTTGTTCTAAAGTCATGAAAACTGTTGCCATTTCATCTTCTGCCAATTGTTTCGCATCCCACTGCAAACCTAACCCATCATTCTCTACTCTGGGAACAACTTCAATTGCGAAATGGGGTACTTTCTGTCCTGCTCCTAAACCATTTTGAATAATGATATTAGTACCTTGTGAACCTAAACTTTCAAATACGGCGATTCCTATCTTATTAGCAATTAAAGAACATTTTTCTAAAATCTCTTCCGGGACAACTTCTAAAATCGTAAAATGTTCTTTTGGGAAAACAGTTATTTGTCCGGGCGTCATCGCTAAATCTTTTATAGCAACAACTACTTCATCATCCTCGTAAAGTATATCGGCTTTACTTTTTCTTTCTACAATATCGCAATGTTCGCATTTCACTTGAATAAGTTAGCTATGTCATCTAGACTAGCATTCCCTCCATCATCATCATCATCGTCATCTTTATCATCACTTTCTTTTTCAGGTTTTTCTTCTTCCACTTTTTCTTTATTTTCCCTTTTCCCCTTTTTCTTAACAGCTTTCTTCTTCACTTTTTTAGCGGGCTTTTTAGTTTCCTTTATTTCTTCAGGTTCTTCTAATTCTTCCACTTCTTTTACTTCCTCATCAGAACTTTCAACCTGTAACACTTCTTTCTTAACGCCCATCAATTCATTAAACTTATTTTCAATCAACGATTTTACTTTTGTTCTCATTTCTTGATCAGTTAATTTTTCTTCAACTTCTAATATTCCGTCATCTTCTTTTCTAGGAATAATATGGATCATAAAATGTTGTGCTTTTTGACCGGCAACTAAACCATTAGCAATAAAGATATTTGTTCCAGAAACTTTTATTGCTTTCAATAACAATTTAGACATTTTTTTAGCGACAATAAACATTTCTCCAACTTCTTTTTCAGGAATTTGGGGCATAATCGCATAATGTTCTTTAGGTAAAAGAAGAATGTGACCCTTTGCAGCGGGATTAATATCAAGAATAGCCAAAACTTTATCATCTTCATATATCTTCTTAGCGGGAATCTTACCAGAAATGATTTGACAGAAGATACATTGTTGTTTCTGAAACTCCATTAACTCTTCTGGAGACATATTTTTTAACTTCTCTTCCATCTCTTTTTGCTGTTCTGGAGTTAATTGTTGAGGGTCCATAAATAAGTACATATATAGAGAAGTTTATAAAATTAACTTATATAATAAAAAAAGAAAAAAACTAAGCAGCTAACTGCTTTAATTTTTCAACAAAACCTTTCTCAATTTTTTCTAAAATTGCTGCAGTACCACCAATCCATTTAATCAACTCTTCAATTTCACCTTCAGCGGTCTCTAATAAAATGACCAATTCATCTTTTAATTTCTTAACTATTGCCGGATCAGTATCCTTTTTATCTTCAAAGTGTTCAATAGTTAATTCTTCTTTCCTAATTTTTTTCAATTCTCCAGAAAGTTTACTTGTAAATCGAGAAGCTAACTTAACTAGTTTTCCTCTAGCAACATCCAACTCTGTTACTAATTTTTGATCAATTTTTTTCCAGTTTTCAGGAAGAATTTTTTCAATTTCTTTTAAAGCTTTAAGAATTTCTTTTTCCTCTCTTTCTGCTTTATATTCGCACCGGCCCATGTACCGTAAAGCTTGAAACGCTTTTCTTAAATCTTTAACCGCTTCTTCTGCGCCTTCTTTCTCTACTTTATCTAAAATCTCTTTTAAATTGTTAGCATAATTAAACTCTGCAGCTGTCCACTTAATCGCAGCTAATGTTTTTTCTTCCAACTCTTGTAATTCTTCAACCATAAATATACACCTCGTTTAATTTAAGTTAATCATTTTATTATTTAAACATTTCCATTCATTAATACTCCACTCCCCTCCGTGCCATTGTCCCTTTATCAAAATAATGTTTGTGTGGTTTCATTTCTGTAACCAAATCAGCAATTTTAATAATCTCTTCCGAAGCATCTCTACCTGTCAAGACTAACTCTAATGCTTTAGGTTTCCTTCTGATTAAATTTAAAAATTCATTTTTCTCTAATAATCCTAAAGCTAAGGCAACATTAACTTCATCTAAGATAACTAAATCATAAAATCCAGACAAAATCACTTCTTCAGTTTTTTTGAACGCTTCTTTAATGTAATCTTTTTGAATGTCATCATTTAAGAAACAGTATCTACAGGTGCCACAATTAATATCATCTCGAACAAAGTCAAAGATTGTTTTATCTCTACTTCCTTTAGGACTAAATCCATCAATTTTCAATTGTTTCTGTTGTTTAATGCAAGGTCTACCAAACTGAACAATTTCAATGTTAGGCAAATAATTCTTTGCTGAAATAAATTCACCAGTATAGGCGCCACCTTTCATAAATTGAATGATAAACACTTTATTACCTTGCCCAATCGACCTTAAAGCCAAACCTAAAGCTGCTGTAGTTTTACCTTTTCCATCTCCAGTATAAACATGGATGTGTCCTCTTTTACTGGGTTTGTCTTTTTTTTCTAACATCATCTCATCTAATTTTTATCACATTTCACAACTACCTTTGAAACCGCACTGACTTGAACATTCAGTACAACCACCAATTTTAACCATGATCCCTTCCTTACAAGCGGGACAACGATTACCTGCACTTGACCCTACTTCTATTTCATCTTCTTTATTTATTTTTATCTCTTTATTTTTATTTAATTCAGTTTCAATTTCTGTTTCATCTTTTCCCTCGGCACTTAAAACATTTTTCTTTTCAGTATCTGCTGAGGTGGAAAGTATTTGTTCTGCTCTAGACTGATCAACATAAACTGTCAACCCTTTACATCCCAAATCATAACCCAATTCATAAACTTTCTTTGTTTCCTCAACCGTAAAGTTACTAGGAACGTTTACAGTTTTGCTAATGGAAGAATCTGTCCATCTTTGAATTGCTGATTGAACTTTAACATGTTCTTCCGGAGTAAGTTCCATCGCACTAACAAAATAGTTTGGTAACGATCCGTCTTCCAACTTAGATTCTTCGGCAATTGGAATCAAGATTTTATGGAACCCTAACCGAGACTGCTGATAATATTCATAAGCATAGTATGGCTCAATTCCTGTTGATGTTCCCAACATACTGCCTACCGTTCCAGTTGGTGCTTGTGTGGTTAAAGTAACGTTACGCATTCCATTTTTGTAAATATCATCCTGAACTTCTTTTGATAAAAGTTTGACAAATTCTGATTGCATGAACTTTTCCCTATCATATTTTGGGAAAGAACCTTTCTCTCTTGCCAATTCCGCTGAGGCCAAATACATCTCTTCAGTTATTGTTCGATACAGTTTGTCAATAAACTTAATACTATCCTCAGTACCATACCTAGTTCTTAGTTTAAGTAATAATTCTGCTAATCCTAAAGTTCCTCCACCAACTCTTCGTTCATTCTTTTGGTTCTCTTCATTTTCTTTGAAATGATACGGGGTTAAATCAATAATGTTATCCAAGAATCTTACTAATATTCTGGCAGAATTTTTTAACTTTTCCCAGTCCATTTCATAGACTTTGCCAAGAGGATCTGTCCCCACTTGTTTAGCAAAAGATGCTAAATACAAATGTCCTAAATTACAAACTCCCCAGGCGGGTAAACCTTGTTCTGCACAAGGGTTAGTACAAACAATCGGGTTAAAGTACCAGGAATTACTCATCTTATTGTAACGTTCCATGAACACTACGCCCGGTTCAGCACTATAATGAGCAGAACTAATAATTAAATCCCACAACTCTTTGGCTTTAATACTTTTGTACACTTTTGTTGGGTAACCTTTACTTTTCCAAAGTTTTAAGTCACCAGTCCACTCTTTTTCATAAGCTTCTTTACACTCTTCATTTCCGTAATCTGGATATTCTAAATTCCAGACCCCATCAGCTTTCATTTTTTCCATGAACGCATCAGAAATCTTTACGGAAATGTTAGCATTCTCAATCATTCCTTTAGTTTTTTTTGAACCAATAAATTCTAGAATGTCTGGGTGCCAATCGTCAAGCATTAACATTAAAGCTCCTCTTCTGGAACCCCCTTGTTCAATTAAGCCTGTAGCATAAGAATAAATTCCTCCCCAAGAAACTGCGCCAGAAGATTTCCCATGTACTCCTTTAACATAAGCATACCTCGGTCGTAATGTTGAAAGAGAAATTCCTGCTCCACCACCACGAGACATAATTTCAATCATCGTTTTTAATGTGTCAATAATTCCTCCTCTTGAATCTGTTGGTGAAGGAACAACATAACAATTGTACAACGTTAAGTTGGAAATGTAATTCCCTTGATCATCGATGTTGGCTCCGGCCATGATTCTTCCTGCCGGTTGAATTCTTTTGTTTTTTAGTTCTTCTAAGAATTTGTTGCTCCATTCCTGTTGTTTTTCGGGATTATTTTCTATGAATGCTGCCGCGTTTGCTACCCTCTTATTACTATCTAAAACAGATTCTTGTGGCCGATCAACTTTTTGCAGAGATTGTGAGAAGTTTTTCTCTAAATCAATTAAATAAAATTTTGCTGAATCTCCTTCTACGGAAACTACTATTCCTAATTCTTTTTTTGGATATTTTGCATCTTCTTTGGTAATCACAATTACTAAATCGCCAACATTAATTTTATCTGAGGAAGATTTCAATGAATATCTGTCTAAGAAAATTAATTTTCCTAAATTGCTTAAATTAGCAGAATTGTTTAAAACGTGGATTGCTTGCGCACTAAGATAAATATCTTTTTTCATTAAGTCGTCAACAACTTTACAATTGTTGACTTCTGAACCTTCTCTTACTAACGATCTTCTGTAACGATAAATAATATATTCTTTAACTAAATTGACATCTCCCTCTTCAATTAAAACTTTTTCAATCACATCTTGAACTTGTTCTAAATTTGGAACTTCAATTTCCATCAATTCTAAATATTCCATTACTTTTTCAGCTAGTTCATTGGCAAACTCTAAATTTGGTTCACCAATAGATTGTGATGCTTTAAAGATAGCATTAGCAATTCTAGTTTGATCAAAGTCAATTATTATTCCATCACGTTTTTTTATTTGTCTAATCATTTTCTTTTCCCCCTTCAATCATCGTTTAATGATCGTATTCAATTCTTTTTTCATCAATTCTGGATCTTCAATTTCTTTGTGGACAGATGCAAATCGTAAATAAGCCATTTTGTTAGTTTTTTTTAGTTCGTTAAGAACAATGTTTCCAATTTCTGCACTTTTGATGGTATTAGTTTTTTTGTTAAGAATTTTCAGTTCAATTTTTCTTGTTAAATTAGATATGACTTCTGCTTCAATTTTTCCACAAGCTCTTTTAATACTTTTTTTAACTTTAGTAATATCGAATTCTTGTTCATGTCCTTTTCTCTTCAGAACTTTTAAATGAATCTTTGCCGTTTCATAGGTGGTAAATCTATTAGAACAGTTCAAACATTCCCGTCTTCTTCGAATGGAATCGTTGAGCAATCTAGATTCAAGAACTTTCGTATCTACTTTTGAACAAAACGGACAATACATTCATTTCACCTTTTTTTTAAATTTTTAAGTGACAAAACACTACATCTGTGGTCGCCCATATTATTTATCCCCTCTCCCTAGTGTTTGACAATTTTAAGAAAAATATCTCGTTTAAATACTTTTTAGTGCTTTGGTATATATGCTAGAAGATATAATAAAGAAAAAATAAAATAAATATTAAAGATTTTCTAAAGCAGACTCAATTTCATGTCTCTTGTAATTACCAAACCATTGATTTTTATCCTGTTCAATTTTTGGATGAACTTTAGTTTCAAATTGTTTTAATTTATCTCCCATAGTACCAAGAAGATACCCTCTTCTAACTGGATCTAATTCAGGAGTGTTTGATTCAATATAATCTTGTGCAAATAAAGATATTACTTTCATGTTTGCTTTTTCTCCATCTAAAGTCTGTCGAACATGCTCAACTGTGTTTTTAATTAATGTTTGATATCCATTAACATCTTCACTAGCTTGTTCTGATAATTGGGTGCTTTTTAACATATAATACTCTGTTTTAATCCCTGTTAATTTTTCTGAACTAAGTTTTTCGATTAGGTTTGTTCCAATTTCTCCAACGGCTCTAGCATTATCAACATTGTATTCTCCCACCAATATTCCTTGTTCTGATAATTGTGCAAAAACAAAATGACCATATTCTTTATTTTCAATCTCAGATTGACTCAACCTTTCGGTAATATTACCTAAAACTTTTCTCATTTTACATTCAAGAGTTAATTCAGACATTTTTATTTACCTCATTATTGGTTATTTTGGTTTAGGGATAATTTTCTATTATTTAAATAAACTGCAACTAAAAGATATAAATAGAGATTTTGCAATAAAGTTTTTAAAGCCAAACAATTTACTTCCTAACATGATTTGGCTATTAATCCTGAAAAGTTTGTATTTCTTTCTTCCAGCTTACATTGCTAATATGGCCCCAATATTATTAAAATGGATTCCCTTCTTAGAAAAACCAGTTCATAAAAAGAAGTTTGGCGATCATAAAACTTGGCGAGGGTTAATTGTTGCTTCTTTAACAGGGATTTTAGTTTTTTGGTTACAGATATATCTATTTCAATTTAGTTTCTTTCAAAATATGTCTTTAATAGACTATTCTGGATTTACTGTCTTGCTAGGATTCCTACTTGGCTTTGGAGCAATCATCGGTGATTTAATTAAAAGTTATTACAAAAGAAAAAATAAAATCGCTCCTGGAAAATCTTGGATTCCATACGATCAAGTAGATTTTGTTATTGGTGGAATTATCTTTTCATTTTTCATTTACGTACCAACTGTAAGTGTGGTGGTAATTCTTTTACTGATTAGCCCGCTACTTCACATTCTAACCAATATCATGGGCTATCTCTTGAAAATCAATAAGAACTGGTTGTAATTTCAACTAAATATTCTCTTAACAAACCATTGTAATTGTAACGCTAAAGAATAAACTATAAACACTCCTGCAATTAAATAACCTATCACCAGCAGAGGTTCATGTAAAACGTAAATAGTTGCCCCAATCATTGTTCCTGTACGAATAAATATAATTGGTGATTCTAATTTTGAAACAAAATATATTGAATGGGTTAAAACATACAGCCCAAAAATAATGAAGAAATAATAATCTTGTAAATATAAAGTTATTTTCAATAAAACTAAAAAAGTGATAGTTCTATCTGTAAGTAAATCAAAATATTTGCCAAATTTTGTTTCCTTTGAAGCTTTAGCGATTAAACCATCTAATCCGTCAGCAATAATGTGTGCAGTTGCCAGTATCACAAATAGTAAATGGTTAGTGAAAAGAAAGTAAACTGCAACTAATCCAATTAATAACGAAAAAGTGGTCATCATGTTAGCAGAGATTCCTAACTTCAAAAAAAACTTGCCAATATTGTTTTGCTTTCTCGCTTTAAATCCTCTCGTTTTCTCTACAATCTTTTGGGAAAAACTTTTCATCAGAAAGATATATATAATAGAGACTATATAAAAACTTTCCGATGCAGAGAGTATTTATTGAGACTAAGTACACTGGTAATTTGACTTTACCAAAGAAATTATTAGATCAATTGCCAGAGAAAATAGCTCTCGCTTTGCCGGTACAATTTCTTGATTTTTTAGATGAGATTAAGAAACAATTAGAATCTGCTGGAAAAAAAGTTCTTTTGTTCAAAAGTAAACATGGCAAATATCCGGGACAAGTGTTAGGTTGTGCCATAGAAAAGTTTGTTGGTGACTATATTGCTTTCCTTTACATTGGCGATGGTAAATTTCATCCTACTGCTTTACTTTATGAGAATGAGAAAGAAGTATATTGTTATAATCCGTTTAATGATCAAATTGAAGTGTTAAACCAAAATTATGTTGAGAAAGTTCAAAAGAGAAAGAAAGGCCAGTTAGCCAAATTTTTATCTTCTGATAACATTGGGATTCTTGTTACTAGTAAATCTGGTCAGAACAGAAGCAAGCAAGCTGAAGAGTTAAGAAAAAAGTTAGAAAAAGATAACAAGAAAGCATTTGTTTTCATGGCTGACGAGATTAATTTTAATTCTTTAGAGAATTTTAACTTTATTGACGTTTGGATTAATACTGCTTGTCCGAGGATAGTCGACGATTTTAAATGTTTGAACATTCAGGATTTGGCAGAGATAAATTTCTAATGTCTCATTATTCAGATTTCTCTCGTCGGGTATTCGACGGGTAAAACGCGAAAGATTTAAATACCCTAAAGTTTTCTCTTGAACTAGAAAAACATAGTTTTTCATAAAATAAAAAATAAGAGGGTGAATTGAAAATGGCAGAAGTAGTAGCAAAATGTGGTGTTAAGAAGAAATCTGGCTTTCTATATTTTATCGACAAGAACGGAAACGTAGCTTGTGCTGAAATGAGTAGAGCTGGTCGAAAGAAAGGTAGAGCTAAGAAATCAGTTGTAGCTAAAACTAAAGTTAAGAAAGAATCTGGTTATCTATACTTTGTAGATAAGAAAGGTAATGTAGCTAGAGCAAAAATGGCTCGTGGCAGAAAGAAAGGTAAAAAGAAAGCTAAAAAGAAAGTAGCTAAGAAAAAGGTAGCTAAAAAGAAAGTGGCTAAAAGAAAAGTAGCTAAGAAGAAAGTAGCTAAGAAGAAACCAGCTAAGAAGAAAGTAGCTAAAAAGAAAGTAGCTAAGAAAAAAGCTCCAGCTAAGAAGAAAGTAGCTAAAAAGAAAGTAGCTAAGAAAAAAGCTCCAGCTAAAAAGAAAGCTAAGAAGAAAGTAGCTAAAAAGAAAGCAGTTAAGAAAAGAAAAAGATAATTTTTTTATTTTTTTATTTTTTTTATTTATGTTCTAATATCCCCATATCTTTATATATTTCTAATTAATATCCTATCTCATGCCTGATTTTGATCCTAAAAATAAACTGAACGAACTTAATGCTAAAGAATGGCTGAAGTTTACTAAAACATGGTTCATTCATAATCCTCCGCCGAGAAAGAAAGCAGAGATGTTACATCCAGCTAAGTATCCAGAAGATATGATTGAGAAATTTGTTAAATTCTTTACTAAGCCAGGAGGGGTTGTCTTTGATCCTTTCTTGGGAACTGGTTCAACTTTAGTTGCTTGCCATAACACACAAAGGAACGGCATTGGGATTGAGTTACAGAAGAAGTATGCGGACATCGCTAAAGATAGACTAAATAAAATTGAAAGCCAATTAAAATTGGGTGATGATGGAGCAAAATTACAATGTAAACAATTGGTGATCCAAGCAAATTCTGCAGACTTAGATAATCTCTGGCAAGAATCTCAACTTCCACAAATAGATTTAGTAATTACTTCTCCTCCGTATGGAATGATGTTAAACAAGAAAAGTCTGGCTGCTAAAGAACGTGAAGAGAAAGATTTGGATACTAAATATAGTGAAGATGAACATGATTTAGGTAATGCAAATAATTATGACGATTTTCTGCAAAAATTAACAGATATTTTTGTGAAAATGAAACCTAAGATTAAAGACAATGGATATTTGGTTGTAATTCTACAAAATTATATGCATAAAGGGAATTATATTACTTTAGCCTGGGATTTTGCTAAACAAATGACCAAACATTATCAGTTGAGGGGAGAAAGAATGTGGTTGCAAGATAATAAAACTTTATATCCTTACGGATATCGGTATAGTTACGTCCCTAATGTTCACCATCAATATTGTTTAATCTTCAAAAAACTAGAGGAGGCAAATGAAAATGATTCGTAAAGCACAAGAAGAAGATTTAGATGAAATTATCTCTCTTGAGATGAATAGTAGCCATCCTTTTTATGAAATTTATCCAGAAAGAAGGAAAGGGATTCCTATTTGGGTAACCAGAAGATTTAATGAAAGTAATAATGAATTTTTTGTTTATGAGAAAAATAATGTTGTTATTGGTTATGTTGGTTTAAAGAAAGAATTTCCTGCTCCAGATTCTGGTGAAATAATTACTCTTACTGTTTCTATTGAAGAACAAAGAAAAGGAATTGGCAAAGAATTAATGGGTTTTGCAGAAAAAAGGTTGGAAGAATTAGGATTTGGTAGATCTTTTCTTTATACTGGTAAAGAAAATCCCAGAGCACAAAAGTTTTATGAAAAACTTGGTTATAAAAAAATTAATGAATTTCCAGATTATTATGGTACAGGAGACGTTGCATTCTTATACGGAAAAAAGTTAAAAAAATAGAAAAAAAATTAATTAAATAAACTTCTCAATGTTTCTAAGAAACCAGTAACTGCGCCACCTGTGATTTCGTTTCCAGAAGATTCTTCAGGTTTAGATTCTGGTTCTGGAGTTGGTTCGGGCTCTGGCGTTGGTTCAGGTTCAGGTGTCGGTTCTGGTGTAGATTCAACAACTTCTGGTTCTTCAGGAGTTCCTTCGGATCCACCATCTTCACTTCCAGAATCTTCTTCTCCTCCAGATTCAGTGCCTTCTTCTGGCTTGTCATCACTTCCATCGTCAGAATTTGGCGGCCCGTTTGGTCCGTAACCTAAGCAAACACAACTACCATCTACACAGTCTGTGTTTTGATCGCCACATTCCTGTTCACAACCATCTTGACATTCACTAACTGGATAAGATTTACATTCACCATATTCACAATAAGTATTTTCTGGACAAAGAATTGTATCACAACCTTTTTTCCAATCTTCTCCACCTTTATCATCATAGAAACATTTACATTCGTCATCTACACAATCAGTACTAGAAGCACCAGGGCATTTACTTTCACAATCACCACAACCTCCCTCATCTGGGAAACATTGTCCATACTGGCAACTATATCCTTGTTGACAATCTACTGCACCACACCCTTCATTTGAATCTGAAGTACATTTACAATTCTTGCCATTATCATCACAGATGTGTAATTCATCAGGAGCACAATCTTGTTTTGATTTTCCTTCCGTTTTCTTTTGAATTTTTTTACATTCATCCCAATCTCTTCTTCCTGTACCATCTAATCCAGCATCTAAACATTCTTGTGGGGCTTCTAACTTAAACTGAACTGGTTTACATTTTTTCCATGGATCTCTTTCATCAGCAAATTGGTGACATTCTTCAGGAGCGTCTAACATGAAAGTAATTTTGTTACACTTCTTCCAGTCATCTCTACCTTCTCCAGTTAAACCTGCATCCAAACATTCTTGCGGTGAATCTAATTTAAATCTAATTGCATCACACTTTTTCCAATCATCTCTACCTTCTCCAGTTATCCCTGCATCTATACATTCTTGTGGGGCATCTAATTTGAATCGGATTGCGCTACACTTTTTCCAATCGTCTCTTCCTGACCCTGTTAAACCAGCATCAATACATTCTTGCGGTGAATCTAATTTGAACATATATTTTTCACATGTTCGAAAACTTTTAAGTCCTGCATCAATACATTCTTGTGGTGCATCTTGTTTAAACATAATTTGTTCACAAGCTTCTCTAGAATCACGTTCATTATCAATATTAATTTTTCCGGCTTCTAAAGCTTTAACACAAGGTTCGGGCGCATTAATCTTAAACATTACTTTTGAACACTCTTCTTTACTTGTTGCTCCAACTTCAACACATTCTTTAGGAGTATGTAAATCATGTTTTGCATCTCCATATCTATCTTCAATATCTTCTAAAACATTTTGTAAATAATCTGGAAGTAGATTAATAGGTTCTTCAATATTTTCCATTTTTTCACAAGCTTCTTCATTTCCAGCTTCACATTCTGCTGCTAAAGGAGCAATCTCGCTACATTTCTCGGCAAATGGTTTAATAGAAATATCTTCACATCGACATTCATTAGGATTTTCAAAACATTGAGACATAATCCCAAAGAACTCTTTGGCTTCTTCTTCTTGTTCCGCAGTTAATTCTCTGTCTAAATCTTTTTTCCATCTTGGAGCATCATCATCAGTTTTACAAACTTTTGAATATTCTAACGGATCTAAGTTTGATAGTGCTCGACATAATCCGGCAATTTTGTTAGAGATTTTTGCTGCTAAAGCAATTTTATCTTCTTCTTTTAAATTTTCATTAACTGCTTCTTTAACATCATCCCATTCATTTCCTTCTAATTCGGATTCAATTTGTTCTAAAATAATTTTTGTTGCTTTACTGCTTCCTCTAACTTTTTGGTCTAATTCTGGTGAAACTTCTCTTTTAATAATTTTATTATACTTGTCAACACGTTCTAAAGCTTTTTCAGCAGCATCTTTATTTCCTGATTCAATCATTTCTTTTAATTCTAGAATCTTTTCTTCTTTATATTCTAAAGCCGTTTCAGGATTATCTCCTACAAAAATATTTTCCACCAATACTTCGATAAAGTATAAAGCACTGTCTGGAGTCATTCCTGCTTCTCCTTTTAATTCAACTTCGCCAATATCCTCATAAATATCTTCTTCAATAACTTTGTCAAATTCTTCATCATAAAGTTCTTCCTGAGCGGAAACTGCCACAGCAAGTAATACTAATATTAATAATACAGAAATTATTTTTCCAGAAAAATTACTTTGTAATTTTTGGGACATAAAAAAACTTTTCATGTTTTTTTCTTGTTTCATTTGAATGCACCTCTTTGTTTAATTTATATAATGTATATCTCAATTGTACATAAAAGTTACTTAGAATATTACTTTGTTATTTGTCATCTTATTCTTATTTTCATCCGAAACATTTATAAACAATTGTGCGTTAGTGCATAATGTTAACAACAAGCATTAATGCACAAATGAGTAAAACAAAAAAAGAGCTGGTAGTAGAACTTCTAAAGAAAGACTCAGATGGTCTTACAATTATTGAGATTGCTAATAAAATTAAAGTTTCTCGAAATACTGTTCCAGTTATTCTTGCAGAACTTAAAGGAGAGGGGAAAATAAGAATTCGGCCAGTTGGTAAAGCCAAATTACATTATTGGAAAAAATGATAAAACATAAAAGAGGGAGCATAGAAAACATTTTACTAATTGTTACTCTCTTAGTTTTAATTTTGGGAATTGTAATTACTACCAATACAACTGATTTCTCTTCTGTAAATAATCTTTTAACCGGGGCTGCGATTGGGATCAATGGAGTTGATGAAATTATTGAGCCAGTTTATAATGAAACTGAACTTATAAATCCAGAAGTTACATTACCGGAAGAAGTTGAACAAACAATTAACGAAACTGTTGAAATGATTGAATTACCTCTTGAGGAAATAGTGGTAGAGCCCGTTGATTTGCCTGTTGAAAAGCCTCTTGAAGATTCTGTTGAATTACCCGTTACTACTAATGAAACTCTTGAAGAACCAGAAGAATCCACTGAACCGATTGTTGAAGAACCAGTAGAAGAAGAAACACCAGAAGAACCAATTGAAAATAGTCTTACTGGTGGATTAATTGTTGATTTACCTGTTGAAGAACCAATAATATTAATTATCAACGAAACTACTGAAGAACCTTTAATTATTAATGAAACTGTCAATGACACTGAAAACATTTTAATTCTAGATGATTTGATTATAACGGCTTTCTCTGGGAATGGTACTGGAACTTTTGCTAACCCTTACAATATTTCTAATTGTACTCAACTTCAAGAAATGGAGAATGACGTTGGTGCAAACTTTTCATTGACTAACAATATTAATTGTTCAGATACTGTTAATTGGAACTCTGGTTCTGGATTTGATCCTGTTGGTTCTAATTCACCAAAATTTGTCGGAAGTCTTAATGGGAATAATTATAACATCACAAAATTATTTATTAGTAGGACTACTACTTACAATGGTTTATTTGGTTACTTAGGTACTCCAGCAAACATTTCTTCATTTGGTTTAATTAACGCAAGTATCAAAGGTGGCCAATATACTGGTGGGCTTACTGGTTACATGGATGGTTCAACTTCTGTAAATAATATTAATGTTACTGGTGGTATAACTGGAACCTCATCATATGTTGCGGGGCTTGTAGCCAGGGCTCTTACAGGATCAACAATTGACAATTGTTATTTTGCAGGTAATGTTACTGGTGGTTCATATACTGGTGGTTTGGTTGGGTACTTACAAGGCAATGTAAACAATTCCGGGGTTGACGGTAGAATAATCACTGGGGCCGACGGCGGTGGTTTTATGGGGGCAGTGGGAGGAAACGTTTGGAATTCCTATGCTTCAACAGAAACCGTAACTTCATCAACCTCATATGATGAGGTTGGTGGTTTTGTGGGAACAGTATTTAGTGGTGCAAACATTACTAATTCTTATGCAACCGGAAACGTTTCTGGTGATCAAGACATTGGCGGGTTTGTAGGAGAAATAAATTCAGGTGGGACTGGATTAATATCAAATTGTTATACTACCTCTAATGTTTATGGCCGAACAAGAGACATAGGTGGTTTTGTAGGTGTATATTGGGCAGGAACAGATATTAATAATTCGTACGCAAGAGGAAATGTCACTGGAACCGGAAGTACTTCTTATGTTGGGGGTTTTGTTGGAGAACCAGTTCTTACAAGTCCAGCGACAACAATTTCTAATTCTTATTCAACTGGAAATCTTAGTGGTATGAGTTCTACTAGTGGTGGTTTTGCGGGTTATATGACTTCTGCATTTAGTTGTGAGAATATATTTTTCGACAATCAGACTTCAAAAAAAACAGACCGGGGCTCAGGCAATTGTATTGGTACTGGAAAAAATACTTCTGATATGAAAAACGTTTCTACTTTTACTGCTACTGCCACCACAGGATTAACTACTCCCTGGGATTTTGTTAATAATCCAAATAATGATACCAGTAGTCTTGATCTTTGGGATATTGATTCCGTAACTAATGATGGTTATCCAGTATTGTCTGGAATTGGTGTTGGTGCTACTATTGGAACCCCTACTGTTACTCTTAATAGCCCTGCTGACAATTACATTGATCAAGAATTACTTGTCAATGTAACTTTTAATTGTTCGGCCACAGATTCTGTTGCTTTAGAAAATTTAAGTTTATACATCTCTGATTTCACAAATTCAAATATTATCTTAAATCAGACTACTGCTGTTAATGGTACCAGTAATTCTACAACTTGGTCTTTGAATTTGATTAATGGGACTTATACTTGGAAATGTGAGGTTCAGGACCCTGATGGTAATACCCGAGAAACAGGTACTAGAACTTTGACTATTGGTGATGTTTATGTTCCTGTATTAACATATGTCCTACCTACTCTAGCAAATGCTTCTTCGATTGTTGTAACTAATGTTGAAGTTAATGTAACTATTAATGATCGAAATTTGAATGAGGTAAAGTTTAATTGGAACGGCACTAATCATACTATCTACAATGATTCTTTAGTGTTGATGTATAACTTTGATAATCTTTCTGCGTTGGGAGAGAATCACACTTATGTTGTTGACGTAAGTGGAAATAATAACAATGGTACTTCTGTTAATGAAGCAGGTTCTTTGTCCTCTGGAAAATATGGTGGTGCATTTGACTTTGATGGTACTCTAGATTATGTGGATGCGGGCAACGGTTCAAATCTTCAAATTTCTTCTAGCTTTGCTATTTCATTATGGGTATACATAGATAGTTATTCGGGAGGAGACACTGTTTTGGTTGGAAAAACTGATTTGGGAAGTTTGCATAATTATTATTTTGATATAGAAAATGACGGGCAGTTATTTTTGGGATTTTATGATGGTTCAACCTGGAAAAGTTCAGGTTTAAATTCTGGTAATATCGTAGGAACCGGTAGTTGGAATAACGTTGTGGGTGTCTTTGATGATTCTTCTAACACTATTACAACATATATTAATGGTGTACAAAATACACAAGCTACTTCTATTACTACATCTCCATCTCCAACAGCAGCAGCAGATGATGAGGTTAGATTAGGATCCCAAATCGGAAGCGCAATTTATTTTAATGGGAGTATTGATGAAGTTCGGATTTGGAACATTAGTTTATCTTCTGAGGATATCTATGAACATTATGTATCTAATCTTAAAAAAATTAACAACACTGCTTGGGAATTTTATATCAATCAAAGTAAGAACGCGACTGATGTTTTATCAAGAAGTACTTTTACTTACTATGTTTCTGCAAAAGATGTTTATGGTTATCAAAGCCAAACTAATGTTACCACCGTTATTGTGGATGGAACGGGTCCAACTTTCTCAGTGTTTGCAAATCAAACTACTGAATACGGGACTGATTTTAGTTATGATATTGACGCAACAGACCCTTCTGGGGTTAGTTGTTTTGTTGTTAATGATTCCACTAATTTTAAAATTGATTGTGATGGTATTTTACAAAATAATACTATTCTAAACGTTGTTAGATATTGGTTAAACATCACAGTTAACGACACTAATAATTTTCAAACTTCAGAAGTGTTCTGGGTAAATGTGAGTGATACAACCTCCCCAACAATTTCAATCATTTATCCTACTAATGGGTCAAACACTACTAATACTTTATTGAATGTTAACTTTACAACTTCAGACTTGAATTTAGATTCCTGTTGGTATAGTAACGATACAATGCTTAGTAACATTACTCTTGCTAATTGTGGTGCTAATCTTACTTCTATCACTTGGTCAGAAATAAACCATACTGTGACGATTTGGGCTAATGATACTTATGGTAATGAGAATAGTTCAGAGATAACTTTTAATGTTGATCTTACTAGTCCTACCTTTTCAGCAATTACTAACCAGTCTATTTTACAAAAGAATTCTTTAAGCTATGATATTAATGCCAATGATACTTTTGGTATGAGCTGTTTTGTTGTTAACGATACTCAGTTTAAGATTAGTTGTACTGGTTTGTTAGAAAACAATACTGCTCTCTCTGTCGGAACTTATGTTGTTAATATAACAGCTAATGATACTGTTAATAATGAAGCTTACAATTTAATACAAGTTGATGTTACAACCACGCCGGCAATTGGATTAACATTAGACTCTCCAACTTTGATTAGTGTTAATGTCACTCAAAATAGATCTTTTACAGTTCAAGTAACTGTAAGTTGTTTCAATGCTAATTGTGGGGAAGTAAATGTTAGTTTGGACCCTTATCCTGTAGATGGGATAAATGCAGATGAATATGATGATGATCTTAGTAATAATGCAGACATAGTTGTTCTTCCATATGATGAACAAGATAATGTTGAAACTTTAAATCTTGAAAATTTAAATCCTCCTTCTGATAACAATCTAAAATTAGGTGATGGACTAACAACACTTAGTGCTATTAGTCTTTTTGATAATCATAGTTTTACTTATGACATTCAAGATGGTTGTGATATTGCTGATGGACAATCTGATGTATTTGATGGCGGGCTTAAATTATACATCAACAACACAGAATATACGGGGACAAGAAGTACAACAGAAGATGATGGAAGAGAAGCATTTTGTAATGGTCAAACAAGATCTTTACTAAACATCTCTAGAAAAGTTTATGTTCCAAAAACAGCTAATTGGTCAAGATATTTGGATGTTTTACATAATCCTACTGCGGGAACAGTTTGTGTAGATGTTAATATTTCTTCTAATATGGGTTCAGATGGTAGTGATTTTATGAACACTTCAGACAATAACAAAAGTTGGGAACTTACTGATCATTGGATGATGTGGGACGATACTAATATTGCAGCGGGAGACGATGCCGCAGGATTTGTTTATCAACAGGATGGTGCTTCTGAGACTATTGATTCATTAAAACCCGTAACGGCCTCGGGTGGTCTTAATAAATGGGGTTGGGGTAACGTTTGTGTTGGTGCTGGTTCCACTAAAATTTTAATGCACTTCTTCACTCAACGTGATACTCGGGCACAGTCTGAAGCAGAATCAACTGATATCTACAATAACTTTAATGACGCAGAACATTTAAGTGGTATGTCAGATGCAGAAAAAACTCAAGTAGTTAATTGGGAAATTTCCTCAACTAAATCTGGATTAGTATCAACAAACACTTCCGCCACCCCATTCTATACTACAACAACTAACCCTTATAATCTTACATTAAATGCTGGGGAATCTGAAACAATAACTTTTACTATTAATGCAACCGGAACTGTAAATCAAACTTATGAATTCTTTGTTTATACTAACATGACTTCAGATATGGCTGTTATGAATCAAACTTCTGTTTGGAATGTTACTATTATTAATGATACTATTGGTGTTTCTGCACCATCAATAAGTATTTTGTACCCTATTGCTAATAGTAATCATAACACTAACGTTACTGCAATAAACTACAGTTTCTCTACAACTCAAATAATTAATGAATGTTGGGCTTCTACAGATTCTGGTGTAACAAACACTTCTAAAGTTACTGCCGGAATTAATTTTACTGGGTTGGTAAGTACCACAGATTCCAATACTTGGACAGTTTATTGTGATGATAATAATAGTTTAACTGGCACAGGTACAGTTACTTTTATTAAACAACCAGTTTTAAGTTTGGCCTGGGTAACACCTACAAAAAATATTAATGTAACACAAAATAAAACTTTTACTGTTTCAGCTACTTTAACCTGTACTAATACAGATTGTAATAATGTTAATGTGACTTTGGACCCTGTAGGCACTCCTGTTTCATGTAAAGAACTGTATTCTCAAGGGAGTGTTACTGATGGAGAATATACCATTTATCCTGATGGTGTTACTGCAGTAAGTGTTTATTGTGATATGACTCGTAACGATGGCGGCTGGACTTTGTTTGCTAATATGGATTCTGGTAATTGTGCTGAATCTCTAACTTTTGGGAATAATAATCTTACTAGTCCCACTTCGGGTCAATATTTCAGTAAATCCTTGGGCGGATTTAATCATACAGAAATCATGGTGGTTCTTAATGACACTGATGGGTATAAGTTTGATTTTATCATGAACTTTTCAAATAATAAAAATCTCTCTCAAAGATTTATTGATTTTGTTGCTGGTGGAGAGAATACTAGTTGGACTGCTAGAGATGCTAGTAACACTTATACAGGTAGAGTGGATTATTATAAGTTTAGTGATGGTGCCGGACTAACTTCTTCTACATGGGGATCAAGATCCACTCTTTCTGCGGATGATGGTACTTGGGGGGTTGCAAATGCGACTACTTTGGATGGAAATGGTGGTCCTTACTTAAGTAATAGTGTTGGGAGTTTTGGTTTTGAAAATCCAAACTCTGGAGATTCTACTTGTAATGGTTATTATATTAATGGAGCGAAAACTACTTCTTCAACATGGATTGCTAATGCCTATATCAGAGAATTAACTGATTATGGGACTACTGCAAAAAGTGGAACAATAAGTACAGTTAATGGGACTACACCTTTTTACATCACAACAGAGGCAAATCCATTTAATATATCTATTGCCGAGGGGAGTTCTTCTACAATCACTTGGACAGTTAATGCTACCGGTGACCAGAATGTAACTCATGAATTTTTTGTTTATGCTAATTGGACTTCAAACCAGTCCGTAAAAGCTGTAACGAGAATTTGGAACATCACCATTTCAAATTCTACAACTGCTTTAGGGCCAACAGTTTCAATCTCATCACCAACAACTAATTCATTCACCACAAACACTGGTTTAGATATTCTTTACACTGCTACTAGTGCAACTTTAGATTCTTGCTGGTATACTTCTAATGGTGGAGAAACTAATACCACTTTAGCTAATTGTATTAATGTTACTGGTAAAACATGGGGAGAAGGAGAAACTACAGTTACAATTTACGCCAACGATACCGATAATTTAATTGGCACTGCTTCTGTTACTTTCACCATTGATTTAACTAATCCTACTATCGTTTTGATTGATCCAAGTAATAATACTGTCAGCACTGATAATGGATTAAACGTTAATTATGTTGCCTCAGATACTAATAGAGATTCATGTTGGTATAGTGATAATGAAGGTTCTAATACTACATTAACTAATTGTGCAAATGTTACTGACAAAACTTGGTCGGTTGGATATCATGATGTAACTATTTGGGTCAATGACTCTGTAAATCAAGTTGCAAGTGTTTCAGCAAATTTCACTCTTACCGCTTTGGTTCCACAATTAAATTACTTAACTCCTACACCCAATAATAATACTGGGCAATCTTTAAGCAGTACAAAAATTAACTTATCTTTAGTTGATGCTGGTATTGATGAAATAATCTATAATTGGAACGGAACTAATTATACTTATTACAACGACTCATTAGTTCTAATGTATAATTTTGATAATCTTTCTGCGTTAGGAGAAAATGACACTCATATTTATGATATCTCTGGAAATGGAAATAATGGGACTGCAACAGGTGATGCTAAGTACAATATTAGTGGGAAATATGATGGAGGATTTTCATTTGACGGAGTTAGTGATGCTATTAATGCTGGGAATAGTGCAAGTTTAAACATTACTAAAGCTGTTACTCTTTCTGCTTGGGTTTATATGAAAGCTTATGGTGCGTCTAATCATGTCCACATAGCTGGAAAGACCCTTAATGATTTGGGTTCCTATGCCAATGTAAATTATTATATTGGATTAAAATCTAAACAACCTATTTTTGTAATTGCCGGAGAATCTTCAGGCACGCAAGCAACAGAAAATGCAGATTTCCCTTTGAATAGCTGGCAGCATTTTGTTGCTACGTGGGATGGAACCACTAATACTGATGGTATGAAAATTTATAGAAATGGTATTCAAACTGCCAATCAAACATCTCTTATAAACAATATTTATGGGAATACAAATAATTTCTATATCGGAACTAGTGATGATGGTTTTGAATTTAATGGGCTAATTGATAATGTAATGGTCTGGAACCGAAGTCTCTCTGCACAAGAGATTTATCAGCAATATGCCTCTAATCTGCAAAAATTCAATCAAACCCAATGGTATTTGTATGTGAACCAAAGTAAAAACGCAACTACTGTTCTTACTGATGGTGCTTACACTTATTATGCTTCTGCAAAAGATGTTGATGGTAATGAAAATATAACAGACGAAAGAACTTTAACCATTGATAGTTCTAATCCTTTAATCTCAATTGTTTCTCCATCTAATGGGACCAACACTACTGACAACACTTTAGATATAACTTACACTGTATCTGATTCTAGTTTACAATCTTGTTGGTATACCAACGGAACTATGTTAAGTAATACCACTCTTGTCTGTGGTGCTAACATTACTTCTGTAATTTGGAGTGAAGGAGAAGACACAGTTATTATATGGGTCAATGATACTTTTGGAAACATTAATAGTACCAGTGTTACATTTAATGTTGATTCTATAACTCCAATTATTACAATGATCTCTCCTGATAATAATTCCAATAGTAGTGATAACACTCTTAATGTTAATTATATTGCCACGGATACAAACCGTGATAGTTGTTGGTATAGTAATGATACGGTGACTAGTAATACTACTTTAGCTAGTTGTGCAAACATTACTTCTGTAACTTGGAATGATGGACAACATAATGTTACTGTCTGGGTCAACGATACTTTTGGAAATAGTAATAGTACCAGTGTTACATTTAATGTAGACACAACTAATCCCACTTTAACAATAACATCTCCTGCCAATAACACTAATACTAATGATAATGATCTTGATGTTAATTTTACTATTACTGATGATGCTTTACAATCTTGTTGGTACAATGACGATAATGGGCCAAATACCACCTTAATTGACTGTGCAAACATTACAACTGTAAACTGGATTGACGGCACTCACATTATTAATCTCTGGGCTAATGATAGTGTTGGAAACAGTAATAGTGCTTCTGTAACATTTGTTATTGACGCTTCTAGTTCCACAATTACTTTCATAGATCCAACTCCAAGTAATGCTATAGCCCAAACAACAACCAACGTAATCACAAATGTTTCTATTATCGAATCAAATCTCAATGAACTGAAATGGAATTGGAATGGCACTAATTACACCATGTATAATGATTCTTTAGTGTTGATGTATAACTTTGATAATGTGTCTGCGTTAAATGAAAATCACACTTATGTATTTGATGTCAGTGGAAATAACAACAATGGGACTTCTGTTAATGAAGCTGGTTCTTTGTCTTCTGGGAAATATGGCGGTGCTTTTGACTTTGATGGTGTTAATGATCGGGTAACTACACCCACTACGTTTGGGATTGGAACTACTGATTTTACAATTTCTACCTGGGTTAATTTGGATTCTGCTTCCGAGGGGGGTGCTTTTGTAAAAATTGGTGGGACCTCGCCAAATCAAGGATTTGCAATTGGTGTTGGTGGATCTAACTATGACGACACTGGTAATGATTTAATACTTCTTTATGAAGGCATTAGATGGATTGATACTAACAATGTTATTGGAACGGGTTGGCATCATGTTGCTATGACTGTTGATAGTTCTGGTTATCCTGCAGCATATATCGATGGTGTTTTTACTTATAGTGATGCCACCGGGACGGGAACAGCACCTCAACAAGATATAACTTACATCGGGGGATATACTGGTTCTGGGGCCCAGAATCGACATGCAGATGTCACAATAGATGAAGTTCGTATCTGGAACAGAAGTTTATCAACAACGGAGATCTATCAACAATATGCTTCTAATCTGAACAGATTTAATTTTACACAATGGTATCTGTATGTGAATCAAAGTCAGAACGCAACTGCTGTTTTAACTGATAGCGATTATACTTATTATGCTTCTGTAAAAGATAGTCTTGAAAATGAAAATATTACTACAACAAGAACAATAACCATAGACAGTGCTAATCCTACAATTACAATTAGTTCGCCGACAAATGGAACCAATACAACTAATACTGCATTGAATGTTAATTACATTGCAACAGATACAAATAGAAATTCTTGTTGGTATAGTAATGACACGATGACTAGTAATACTACTTTAACCGGCTGTGCCAACATTACTTCTGTAACTTGGTCAGTAGGAAATCATAACATGACTATTTGGGTAAATGATACTGCGGGAAATAAACAAAATGATTTTGTCACATTTACAATTCTACCTGATATTGACAATGATGGGATTGATGATACTAATGATCCTTTACTATATAACGAATCTAATGTAACTCAATCAGGAATCACAAAATTAAATATCACTGTTGGTGGTAATAGAACCAATGAAACTTATAGTGGTAAACAAGAAATATTATTTTATGATCAAAATACGTTAATGATTAATTTTAGTCACAATTTTTCATCAAAAAATTTAGACTTAAGTAATGTTACAATTATTAAAGATACTAATTATTTAATTGTAAACTTTTCAGGACAATTACAAGGAAATAAAACTTTATTCATCACAGATAATAGTTTTATTACTTTATGTGTTAAAGATGCAGAGGTAAGTTCAATTGATGCAGTTAGTTCCACTTGCGATGAGGCCAATGAAACTCTATTTACTTCTTGTTTAGGTAATAGCAACGCAACAACTATTAATGGAACTACTTGTACTGATTTAGGAACAACAATTAAAATTGAAAACTTACAGTATTCAGCAATTAGAGGGACGGTAGCTACTTCTGCTCCTGGTGCTGCTCCTGGTGGCGGCGGTGGAAGTGGTGGAGGAAGTGGTGGAGGAACCCCTATAGAAAGTTCTGGTACTGCTGAAGCTGCAAAAATACCGGAATGTCAAACAGATGCTGAATGTAGTCCAGATAAAACTTGTTATTACAACCAGTGTGTGAAACTATTTGACGTAAAAGTTCTTGACGTTGATTCTCCTATTGGTGATGATGGCTTGTTAGGATTTACTTATTTCATTAAAGGGATGGCAGATATTAATGGTGATGTGATTGTTAATTTTTGGTTGGAAAAAAATAATCAGGCCGTTAGTTCTGGCCAAGATGTAATTTACTTAGGTTCATTTGAAGAGAAAACAGAACAGACTAAAATATTTGTTCCACAAAATCTAGAACCTGGTGCTTACGAGTTTTATGTCCAAGTTGGTTTTGAAAATTATCAAGCTTTATCTCATCGAACAATCTTCGTGGAAGAGAAAGATGGTTTGATGGAAGTTAGAATAGACCAGCCAACCTCTCTTTGGAAAATGATTGCTTTAATTATTGCGGGAATAATCTGTTTGCTATTGATAGTTATTTTGATCATTTATTTATTTCCTAAATTCAAAAGAAAAGAACCAAGCACTTATACTAATATAAATCAAGCAAAAGCTGCAGAAGAACATATTGAACCTATTAAACAACTTGATTCCAATCAAAGTAATGTTGATGCTTTATCGAGAAAACCGATGCAAAGATATTATTGGGATCCAAAGACTAAAAATATTTTCAGAGAAACTCCTGCTGAAAAACCGTTAGTAGTCAATAATGCCATCGCTCCTTGGATTAGTGATCCAGTTTGGGAATTTTCTAAATGGCCGAAAAGACTTACTTTGAGAAAACGTCTTGGTAACATTTTCAGAGAAAGAAGTAGATGGTCTCTTCCTAAATACACTTCTATTAAAGTTAAACTTTTAGGACGTTTTCATAAGAAGAGAATTGATTGGAAACATGAAGGCTGGAGATGATTTAGACTTTCTCCAATAACTCTTTAACACAAGCATCAACATCATTACAATTAATCGTAAAAGAATATTCTTTCTTTTTCAAAGAATGATTGTACAACGGATCATAATAATCTGTTAACAGAATCTCTGCTGCTTTTTCATATTCTTTATTTTCTAATGCTTGTAACATTTCTTCTTTTTTCTTTTTAGAAATTACTCGCCATAAACTCTCTGAAACTTTTTTAATCCCTGCAATCATTTTCTCATTTGAGAAATATTCTTTAACCGTTTCTTTTACTCTTATTGGTAAATCTCGTTCAACATAAACATTTGTCCCTTTAAGCATTTCTTTCCAGAGAGATTCAGGAATCATTAAATTCCCTATTCTTCTACTTTCTCCTTCAATAAATATAACTTCTTCGTTATTTAATTCTTTCAACTTCTCCAAAAGCAAATTGTCAAACATCTTTTGTGTTCTTGGTTTCAAACCTACTGCGCCATATAAACTGCCTCGATGTTGCGCTAATCCTTCTAAATCAATTGAGTTTGGTAACTTTTGTAACAAAGCAGTTTTTCCGGTACAAGTTAATCCATTTAGAACAATTAATTTTGGTTTTAATTTAAACTCATTCAATTCCTCTAATATTAATGCCCGATAAGTTTTGTATCCACCTTTCAATTGGTAAGTTTTAAATCCTAGAGATTCAAATAAAGTAGTGATCACTTCTGAGCGCATCCCTCCACGCCAACAATAAACAACAATTGTTTTATCTTTAAATTCTTCAACAAATTTTGTCATTGCCGGAATTTTCTTTTCATAAAATTCCATTCCTTTTTCAATCGCTTCTTTCTGGCAGACTTGTTTGTAGATTAATCCCACCTCGTGCCTTTCTTCATCCGTTAAGATTGGTAGGTTAACTGCTCCTAAAATATGATCTCCTGCAAATTCTCCCGGTGAACGTACATCTATGAAAACTGCTTCTTTAAGTTCAAGAGCTTCTTTGATATTGATTTTATTAACCATCTAATATCAATTTCAGTTAACTTTTTATAAATTGATTGTTTTATTTTTACTATGATCATTAAAAAAATAAGTGCAGAAATAATCTTTTGGTTACATCAACCAATTATCATCCTTTGGTTCGGATTATTTCTTGTTCCTAAATCAATCTGGCCAGGGAGAATAACTTTCCATTTCTGGTTCATTTTTAGCATTATGGTTATTCAATTAATTTGGTCTTTGTTAGTTTTCAGAAAATTTGATATCATTTGTCCGTTAACAACGTTAATGCAATGGTTACGCGGTTATCCTTTGAAAAGTAAGCAGAATTATGACCATTCTTTCATTGCTGAAACACTTGATAAGTTTAGAATAAAAATCCATTACAAAGGCGTCAATATTGCTTTAATTGTTACCTTAATTCTAGTAGTTGTGCAATATCTTTGGTTCCGATAAGAATAATAAGATAAAAAGCGCCCCGACCGAGATTTGAACTCGGGTCGCTGCCTTTCTTTTCCCGAAGGAACGAAAGGGCAGAATGATAGTTTGTCCCTGGGATAAATCACATTCATAATTTATCGCGGTCCGGACTACACCATCGGGGCATAAACTAGAAAATACGTGTTTGCTTTAAAAATCTTTTGGCGAAAACCTTATAAAATAAAACAGTAATATCTGGCTTATGACTGAAAAAAGAATAATCTTAGGATTAACAGAAAAAATAATCGTTATTGGACCCAATAAAGAAGAAAAAGTTATTGCTAGAATAGATTCAGGAGCAACAGCCTCTTCGATTGATCTTAAGTTATCTGCAAAACTAGGTTTAGGGCCGATTACCAGAACAAAAATTGTTAAATCTGCTTCTGGAATAAAAAGAAGACCAATTATTATTGTTAAAGTAAAAATTAACGGAGATATTCTTGAAGAAGAGTTTACTTTAGCAGACCGTGTTCATATGACTTATCCGGTCTTAATTGGCCAAAATATTCTTAAAAAAGGAAAATTCTTAATTGATCCAAATAAAGGTGAAAAGAAATGAAAGGTGCCATTATTTCTTTAGGAAGTAAAAGTTCACAAATGGTAGCTGATGCTATGAAAAGATATTTTAAAACCGTTGACATGATTCAATTGAAAGAAATCGAAGTTAGTATGGGTAAAGACGGTGGTATTCTTTATCAGGGCAATCCCTTAAAAGATTATGATTGTATTTATGTTAAAGGTTCTTTTCGGTATGCTAATTTACTGGCATCAATCGCTAACTTATTAGAAGGAAAAGTTCCTTACATGCCGATTGCTGGTAGTGCTTTTACAATTGTTCATAATAAATTATTAACTCATCTTGCTTTACAACAGCATAATATTCCTATGCCAAAAACCTATGTTTCTTCAACTGTTGAAGCAGCAAAGGAATTACTTGATAAAGTAAATTATCCCATTGTGATGAAGTTTCCTGAGGGAACACAAGGAAAAGGTGTCATGTTTGCAGATTCAAAAAGTTCTGCTGCTTCTTTGTTAGACGCTTTAGTTGCTTTAAATCAACCATTTATTATTCAAGAATATATTGAAACTGGCGGTACAGATGTTAGAGCTTTAGTTGTTGGCGGTAAAGTTGTTGCGGCAATGAAACGTAAAGCACAGAAAGAAGATAAACGATCCAACATTCATGCTGGTGGTACCGGCGAATCAGTTGAACTTACTCGAGAATTAATTAACATTGCTTTAGATACTGCTAAAGCTTTGAAAGTAGACGTTTGTGGCGTTGACATTCTGGAAAGCCCTTTAGGTCCTTTAGTAATTGAAGCAAATATTTCTCCTGGATTACAGGGTTTAAGTAAAGCTGTTTCTGTAGATGTACCTAACGAAATTGCTAGACATTTCTTCTTGGAAACAGAAGCGGTAGTGAAAAAGAATAAACATCATGAAGAAAAGAAAGCTTTGGCAGAAATGAAATTGGAAGATATTAATGGAAGTGCTTCACAAGAAGTGATTACTAATCTCCAATTTAGGGGGGATAGAATTCTTTTGCCAGAGATTGTTACTAAATTATGTAAATTTGATGATCGTAAAGAATACGTTCTTAAAATAAAAAAAGGAAAATTAGAACTCGAAGAGTTCAAGATTTAAATTATTTCTTCCTTCTCTTAGTTACTTTCTTCTTAACAGCTTTAGTAGAACCACATTTAGGACAATCTAAGATTATCTCCCCGTATCTTATTTTCTTTGCGGTTCTTTTTACAACTTTACGTTTTTTTATGAATATATAATAAGGGACATATATTAACATAAATGTCACTAGAACAATACCAAATCCAAAAAAAAGCCATATGTTCTCTAATATTATTGCTACGACAAATGGTACAATGACAATAACTAGGGCGATTAATGTTCCCACTAAATGAGCTGCATTTGAACCACTACTAACTTTTGGATGATATGATTTATTACAAGATTTACATTTGTACAAATCTTCGCTATAATGTTGTATTTTTCCTTTTATGGATTTAAAGTAAGTTTTACTTGCCGGATTATATTTCATCTCTTTTGTTATTTTTCTTAGTTTAATTTTTTCTTTTGATGTTTTCTTAAAATAATAAATAAAAAATCCGACGAAGAGAATGGTGATAAAATCATCTAAAACTTTCCAGATAGAAAAAGATTCAATTAATGTGTAAACTAATTTTAATATTAATAAAATCCCTATTCCTAAAAATACATAATATGCGTTTTTGTATTTTTTTTCATGTTGTTTTTGTGTTATTTTTTTTGGAGGGGTAAACATCAATTTAAGAATAAAAATTAAAGCAATAATTACTATCATCAATATTATTCCCATATACCAAATATCTGATGAGATCATTTCTTCCTTCTCTTAGCCGTTCTCTTCTTCACAACATTCTTCACTGGAGTAATCTTAATCTTACAATCTTCACATTCTCTCTTGAACCACAGCAAATATATTATCGGTAGTAATCCTAAAGTGTTTAAAATTAATATTGCTACAAACCAACCTTTCTGTTTGTTCCCGGCAGAGTGCCATAATCCAATTCCTTTCCAGATAACTTCCCAGACCATAATTACAATTAATCCTAATATTGCTATTCCAGTCATCCCTGAAACTGCAGATGCTCCCATTACTGTCATTATACTCACCTCTTTTTTATATTACTATCATATTTTGATCATATTTAAAATCTTCTTTTTTTATGATTTTTTACTTTGATTAAATAAAGAAGAGTCAGAAAACAATGTTAATTTCTATTACTTTTTATGAAAGGTAATAGTTTGTTTTCTTTGTCGTTACTTTTATAAATAAAAAAAATATCCTTAATACTGAGGCAGATAGAATGGCAGAACTAAAAAAAGTAAGCAGTGAACAAGTTCACTTTACTTTTCTCAGTGAAGAAAAAACACATAAGAGGGAAATAGTATGCCTGCACTAAAAAAAGTATTAAGTTATCCAGCGATTCTATTAATTACAATCAATTCTATTATGGGGACGGGAATTTTCTTCCTTCCAGCAGTAGGTGCAGGTGCAGCCGGCCCGGCCTCAATTATTTCTTGGTTAATCCTTTCTTTGATTTCAATTTATATCGCAATGTGTTTCGGTGAACTTTCTTCAATGTACCCAAAATCAGGCGGAATATATGAATATTGTAAACAAGCTTACGGAAGATTCTTTTCATTCATCATTGGCTGGATGACTGTTATCGCCGGTAACGTTACTATTGCCATGCTTGTTGTTGGCGGGGTACAATATCTTATCCCTTTAGGTTCCATTTGGATCAAGATTGGCATTTCTCTACTAATGGTTTTCCTTTTCAATTACATTGCTTTTCGGGGAATGAAAACTAGTGCAATTATGTTAGTCATTTTTGCTTTCATTACTTTAGCTGCTCTTTTTGGATTATTAGTTCCTGGATTGTTTAAATTTCAACTTAGTAATTTCAAACCTTTCTTTGTTTTCCCTGCCTCATCTATCGTTTTAACAATTTTTTTAATAGCAGAAACTTTTTTCGGTTGGGAAACCGCTACTTTTCTTGCTGAAGAAACTAAAGATGGTCAAAGAGTAATGCCTAAAGCTTTAATCTGGGGGACAGTAATTATTGCCATTATTAGTATTATTTTTGTAATCACTTCTCTTGGTGTAATGCCTTGGAACATTTTTGGAGTTTCTTCTACACCATTAACAGATCTAGGAATTTTACATTACGGTTTATCTGGAGGAACAGTTTTTACCATCTTAGTATATTTAGCTATTATTGGTTCTGTGGCGGGATGGGTAGTTTCTGCACCAAGATTATTATTAGCAATGGCGAAAGATAAATTGTTCATGGAACAATTTGCAGTGATTCATCCTAAAAATTTAACTCCGCACCGAGCAATAATTTTTCAAACTGTTCTAACTACAATCCTTGTCATTGTCGGAGCAGGTTCATACACCACCATGTTACATCTTTTAGTACCAATCGTACTTATTGCTTATTCCTTTGTTTTGATTAGTCTTGTCGTTTTAAGATATAAGAAACCACATCAGAAACGTTACTTCACTGTTCCTTTTGGTAAAGTTGGTCCTATCTTAGTTTCATTATTTATGGTCTTTTTGATTGGAATGTGGTTGACTCACACTCCCGGCGCAGTGCACATTCTCAAAGTAGCATTATCTTTAATGTTTTTAGGTATTCCATTATATTTCCTTGTTGAAATGTATCATGACTCTGAAGCAATTTATGGCGTCAATGAAAAGTTATCATATATTTTGGTTATTTTTGAAAATCTTTTCTTTCCAATTAGTTTAAGATCTCGTATTTTCTTAATGTTAGGGGAATTAAAAAATAAAAATGTACTTGAGTTTGGTTGTTCTGTTGGAACGATTACTCGGAAATTAGCTCAAAAAGTTCTTCCGCACGGAAAAGTTTATGCTTTTGATATTATTGAACACAATCTTCGAGTAGCCGCTTCGCACATGAAAAAACATCAGCATGTAAAGTTTTTTCATCACAAACATCTTGACCATTTCAAAACTTCAGTTAAATTACCAAAGATTGACGTTTTAGTTTCTACAGGAACTTTATCTTACTTACAAAAACCACAAATTGTTTTGAAACATCTCGGAAAAAAAGTTAAGAAAGGCGGACGAGTAGTTTTCTTGGATTATGATCGTTTCTTCCATTTAATTCCCAATGTGCCTTGGGTTGGTGATGAAAAAAAACTTAAACGGATGTTTAAAGAAGCCGGTTTTAAAGTTGATGTTGTCAAGAAACAGGGATTATTATGGCGGCACGTTTTTATCCATGGTAAAAAGGTTTAAATACTCATTAGAATTACTTATTCTTAAAAAAGAGGTTAGGGCATGGCGAGAAATAAGTTAGATAAAACAATACAACTGTTAATTCCCCCTTCTTTGGTTCTTCTTCTTGTTGTTACTATTATTGAACTTTTCTACGGTGTTGGAAAAGGAATGGCTCTTTTTATTGACATTTTTGATATTTATGTGGTTATTATTTTTGCTATTGATTTGTATTATCGGTGGTTTGAAACACCTCATTTTTTTCCTTTCGTCAAAAAACATATTTTTGACATTATTGCTACCATTCCATTTAATTTAATCTTCTTAGGAATTGAAGGTCTTGTTTTAATTAGAGCTTTGCGAGGAGTACGAATTTTAGCGAGAATTGCTAGATTTGCACGATTTGCTCGTTACGGCCGTTTGTTAAGACTATTAAGATTTGGTGCACGGGCCCCGAGATTTATTAGAACAAGAAAGTATGTTAAAAAAGCAAAAATTCGTAAAGTTCAACCGCACGAAAAAGAAATGAAGAAAACTTTAAGTTTTAAAGTCATCCTCTTAATTACCATCAACTCCATCATGGGTACAGGAATTTGGTTCCTAACATCTGCAGGAGCAAAACATGCTGGTCCTGCTTCTTTAGTTTCTTGGGGAGTTTTATCATTAATCTCTGTTTACATCGCGATGTGTTTTGGAGAATTAGTTTCCATGTTTCCAAAAGCCGGCGGTGTTTATGAGTTCGCTAAACAAGCTTACGGTAGATTTTGGAGTTTTGTTATTGGCTGGACCACTTCTATTGCCGGAAGTGTAACCATCGCTATGCTTTTGTTAGGGGCGTTACAATATCTTATTCCTCTTAAATATTCTTTTACCTATGTCCCTATTGCAATTTTTCTAATTATCGCTTTCAGTTATGTAGCTTTTAGAGGAATGCAAACTTCAACAGTTGTTTTGGTAACTTTTGCTATTATTACTTTAACTGCAGTTGTTGCAATCATTATTCCCGGATTTATTAATTTCAAACCAGGCAATCTTGATCCTTTCTTTGTTTTCCCGGCAATGAATGTGTTGTTAGCAATATTCTTTATTGCAGAAACTTTCTTTGGTTGGGAAAGTGCAATATTTTTATCGGCAGAAACAAAAAATCCTTCTAAAATTATGCCTAAAGCGTTAATTTATGGAACTATTGTTATTGCAGTTTTGTCTTTCTTTTTAGCTCTTACCGCGATGGGAACAATTCCTTGGGCAGAATTCTCAGAATCGGTTGCTCCATTAAAAGATTTAGGAGCTGTTCATTTTGGAAATGTTGGGGGAATAATTTTTGCAATATTGATTTTTATTTCCGTAATTGGTGCCACTGCCGGTTGGATTGTAACCGCGCCAAGATTGCTGATGTCTATTGCTGAAGATAAATTATTTTTTACACAGTTTGCAAAAATTCATCCTAAACATAAAAGCCCTTATGTTTCCATCATTTTTCAAGTTTTAGTGGTTTCAACTTTAGTGATTGTTGGGGCTGGTTCATATGAAACTTTATTACATATGCTGATTCCTTTAATTCTGGTAGTCTATTCTGCTGTCTTGTTAAGTTTAGTCATTTTACGTTTTAAAAAACCGGAACTAAAACGACCTTACAAAGTTATTTTTGGAAAAGTTGGCCCTCTTATCACAATGCTGTTTATGGTATTTTTACTAATCATGTTTATCAAAGAAACTCATAGTGCTTTTGACATTTTACGTATTTCTGCAGGATTAGTCGCTTTTGGTATCCCTGCCTACTTTGCAATTGAACTATTTTATGATAAGAAGTATGTTACTTTACGAAGAAATTTAATGGCGAAATTATCACACCATTACCACAAATTCCCTTTACCTAAAATAACATTTAATAAAATCATTTCTTTGGTTGGGCCGTTTAATAAGAAATCTAACATCATGGTTTATAATTCTCCGATGGGAACGTTTACTCAACAAATTGTTAAAGCGAAAATGCCTTTCCGTAAAATCATTATTGCTAATCAGTCAAAAGAAGAAGTTAAAGTGTTCAAAGAAAAAATTTCTTCTGAAGATAGAAAACATGTTGATGTTAATTTATTACGAACATTAAACATTCCCACAAAATCTGGAAAAGTAGATGCTTTTGTCTCTTTTAATGACTTAGGGCACGTAAAAGATGTTGCTGCATTTGTTCATGACGTAAAAAAGGTTCTTAATAAAAAAGGTAAGTTTTGTTTTTATGTCAAGAACCATTTTATGGATATGACCCCTAACGCTTTATTGGTAGAAGATAAGAAAAAGATGCTCGCTTTGTTTAAGAAAGAAAAGTTAACTGCCACTTACACTAAGAAAAGCAGATTGTTCAAAACAGAAATATTTGTTTATGGTAAAAAGAAATAAAAAAATAAAAATTTAGTAAGTTCCTTTATCTACGGCACTTGCTTCTGAAGCCAATTTATATTCGGGAAGTTCTACTTGATATAAAGTTGCTTTAAACCTAACTCCTTCGTCTGTGGATGCAAGTTCTTCTAATGGGCTGAATAAAACTGCATTAGCTTCATCAGAAATCTTAGCATCTGTTGTTGGTTCTCCTAACATCCCAAAACAAACTGATGAAAGATAAGCAGATATTGTTCCAACTTCTTTTCCCATCACTGGGATATAAACCTCTTCCGCATCTGTTTTTACACAAACACATCTTAGATCATCTTTAATGTATAAATTTATTAATTCATTTAGTTTTACCATTGTAAAGAAATTTGGCTTTATTTGTTTTATAAAACTTCTGAAAGAAGGTTACTTTCTTTTCTTCGGATGTCTTTTATCCATCACTTTATGTAAATTCTTTTTATTCTCTGGCTTGTGTCGGTCAGTGTGATGTTTTAACTTAGTAAATAATCTTGATTTGGTAACAACTCTGATTGATCTTGCTCCTAACCGGACAAATTTAGCAATTCTTCCTCCTCTTGTTGCGACAGAAACACCTTTACGCACTTCTAATGAGGAATGTAAAATTGATTGCCCGATTCCTAATTGACCAGCGGCGGAAACTGCCCGCCAGATTCTACTTAATACTGTAAAGACTATCACTAAAGGAACTACTGCAACAAAATCTAACCAATAATTTTTGAAAAAGAATTTCCAACTTTTTGCTTTAATAGCTAGAAAAGTCAAATCAACAGCAAAAATAGCGAGAATGATATAATCCAAAGTAAGGATGTACGTGTGGTAATGGTGTGTAAAATCTTTGAAATAAGGTACTAGTTCTACCACAATCACAAAAATTAAACCAACAATTGCTGGCGGAATTAGTCTTGCATTCCAATGTTCAACCTTTTCCCAAAACTTATTCATGGTAAGAAGTAAATTTTTAAGGTTTATAAATTTAATCCTGTAACAACTTTTATAAACAAAAAAACATTCCTTATCTAAAAAGAGGCAGATTATGGATGTTAAAAAGTTTTGGAAATATTTGACTACAAATCATTCTAAAAAGAGAACTAAAAAGAAAGAAGTTGAAGTAAATTCTCGACAATCAACAACTTCAAAAAAATTATCTTCACCCGTTGTTCTTTTAATATTAATTAACGCTATTTTGGGCAGCTCATTATTTTTCGTTCCTGGTTATGGGATTGCTTATTCCGGAGCAGCTTCACTTATTGCCTGGGCAGCTTTATTTGTTATTGCTACTTTTATGATGCTTTACGTTGGAGAATTAGTTTCTTTACATCCCACTTCTGGCGGAACTTATGAGTTTTGTAAACGAGCTTATGGCCGGGCAGGTTCATTTTTTGCCGGTTGGTTAATTTGGGTCGCCGGAAATTTTGGAATGGCTTTAGGGATAGTTGCCGCTGCAGAATATCTTCTTCCAACAAGTTTTCCAAACTACTTTCTGTTACGGATTCTCTTTACGGTTGTTTTAGTAGTTGCCTTTAATTATTTCGCCTTTAGAGGAATTAATTTTGGCGCTACCGTTTTAGTTGTTTTTGGAGTGATTTCTTTAGTGGTGCTAATCTTGATGACTTTACCCTCATTCATTGATTTCCCTGCACTTTTTTCTGGAATGGTTAAAAGTCCTTTTGATTTAGAACTGTTTAAACCTTTCTTCCGAGTAGAGGGAATAGGAGTATTTTCTTTCTTAGCTTTATCATTATTTTTAATCAGTGAATCATTTTTTGGTTTTGAAATTATTACTTATATGGCTAACGAAGTAAAAGAACCAAAAAAGTTATACAAATTAATGGTTTTAGCGATGATCATTAGCGGAGTATTAATGTTCATTTATGTTGCTAGTTCTTTTGGTATAGTGAGTTATCATGATTATATTAACAACCCTCGGCCTTTTGCAGTACAGGCAATGAAAACTTTAGGTAATTTCGGTGAAAATTTTATCATTCTTGGAGTGGTATTAGTTTCCATTAGTGCCTCTGCCGGTTGGCCCATTGTTGGTTCACGACTAATCCGAGCTATGTCTGCAGATAAATTGTTTCCAAAACATTTTGCTGTACTTCATCCTAAACATCGTTCTCCGTATCGGGCAGTATACTTTCAAACTATTGCTGTTCTCGTCTTTTCCTGGTTCATTTTCCGAGGTTATTTAGTTAACTGGAATAACCCTTACCGAACAATCTATTTAATTTACATTGTTATCAGCATGATTATCCTGTCGTTAGTACTATTAGCGGTACCTATTCTAAGAAAGAAAGAAGCAAAACTTAAACGTCCATTTAAAGCACCTTTGGGAAAAGTTCTCCCTTTCGTTTTTGTGGCTGGTTTTATTTATTTAATTTTTAATTGGATTAAAATTGAGGGCGGTGTGGCCTGGTCAATCTTAAAATTAACTGCCTCTTTTATTATAGTGGGTGTACCATTTTATTTTTTAGTAGAAATGTTTTACAGCAAAAAAGCAATTGTTGGTGTTAACGAATATTTATCTTACTTTGTTTTGTTAGGAGAAAAATTATTTTTTCCTTTCTCAATTAGAAATAAAATTTTGAAAGGGTTAGGAAATTTGAAAGGAAAAGTCATCTTAGAATACGGTTGTTCTGTGGGGACATTAACCAGAAAGTTAGCTAGGAAAGTTACTGAGAAAGGTAAAATTTATGCTTTGAATCTCTCTGAAAAGAAAGTTGAAATCACTTCTAAAAGAACAAGACATTTACCTCATGTTTCTGTTCATCATCATCCTTATCTGAACGATTTTAAATTAAAATTTCCGGGGAAAGCTGATCGAGTAATCTCTGTGGGAATGTTATCTTACATGCAAAATCCTAAAAAGATTTTAACCAGTTTGGCTAAAAAAGTTAATCATAAAGCCGAAATTATTTTTGTTGATTTTGATAAGTTCTTTTATATTGTTCCTAACGTAGCCTGGATTACTGATGATAAGAAGTTAGTGGCCATGTTTAAAGAAGCTGGTTTCAACGTTAAAGTAGAAAAGAAACGTGGCTTGCTGTGGACATATATTATCATCTCTGGTAAGAAGCGATAGGTATGATTCTGGCTACATTTTAGAAATAATTATAAATAACAAAGATTTCATCTTTTTTATGGGAGACCCTAATCTAGTACTTGGTTTTGACATTTCTAAATCGAACAGATATAAGAAAGATTGTAAAAAATATAATGACCTGATTAAAAGAATTATAAGTACTGAATTAAAAATTGTTGGTTATCCTGAAAAAAGCAGGGTTTTACATGGTCCTTTTACTGGTAAAAAATGTAAAGGATTACTACATGCTTATGTTGGTGAAAACATGAGGATCTTATATAAGCCAGATTATAAAAATAAAATAGTTTTTCTAAAAAGATTTTTAACTCACACACAAATGGAACAGAAATGTAATTAATAATTTTCTATATGTGTATCTAAAAATTCAGCAACTTCAGAGAAATCGTCTAAGTCTATTTTATAAACACGTCTATGTATTGGCATTTTTTTAGGGACTAACTTTTTTAATAATTTTTTAGCAATGTTAGAATCTTGATTCTGAAGAAATGAATCTTGTCCTTTTTGGTAAATTGAAAGAATGGAATAGTTTAGATATTTTTGGTCTTCACAATCATACAAATCTGCAGTGGAAACTTTATCTGCATAAAGCAATCTAGTCCATTTATCTTGGGTTTCTAACTCTAAGAAATATAATGGGCCTTGTACGGTTTTTTTTTGTCTATTCTCTTCTACAGATAAATTTTGATCTTGGCAGATAGTGTCAAAAATTAGTTCTAGTTTACTTTTTTGCTCTTTCATTTTTAACAAAAGCATGCACTTATTTATAAATGTTTCCAATTTTGTTACTTTTTAGTAAGAAAATAATTTATTTTTGTTTTTACACCAATAAATATAAATAAAAGTTCATCTATTTTATTCTTATGACCCTTGATCGCAGATTAGTAAAAGAAGCATGCCAAGAATTATGGAACGAATGCCATGAACGAATTGAAACATTAGGATATACTCTTGGTAAAGATTCAATGATGCATGGCCCCAAAGAGATTTCAATCATTGCGACAATTCAACCAGAATATTCTTCAGAGATGATAGCTGTTTTTAGAGAAATAATTCCTTTAGAATATGTTTATCAGGGAGAAAAGATTCCCGTCATCATTTCTCCGCCTTTATATCTGCTTTAATTCCAATTCTTAATTCTTGTTTTTAATTTTTTAAGATATATCTCTACTTGATCACAAAATTTAACTATTTCTTTTCGTGTTGATTTTTTATTTCTTAATCTCCACGCTTCATGAATCAAATGATCTTTCTCTTTACGTAAATGTTTGATTAATTTATGTCTGTCTGGGTGATATTTGAATTTTTTCTCTGCTTGTGCTTCTACTCTTACCAGTTCAAACAGATGTTTTGGGAAGTCTGTATAATGAAAAGTTTCTTTATTATTTCTAATTGCTTTCAACGAACTTTCCATATAGCCCATTAAAATCTTCGCTTCTTCTTTCAACGTTAAGGGGTTAAGAAAATCTTTTTTAAAATTAAATTTCTTGCCCCACATAAAATTAAAAAACATAAACCTTTGCACTAATCTTTCAGGGCGCATAAATTTTACAATGAATTCATCCTTTTGTATTTTACCTTTTTGTAAAGAAGTTATTGTTATTGCTCTGAATCTTGATTCGTAACCCTCACAAATTTCATTTTTTAGTTTTACAAGTTTATCATTAATTTCTTTTTCTAGTTTAAAATTGAAATTTTTCTCAACAATCCCAAAAAAATCTATATCACTATTGTGGTTTCTTTCTTTTTTTTTAAGTATTGTTCCAGCAAGATATAAAGAGATTAATTTTTTATCTTTAAGTTCACTAACAATAAATTTAGAAATATTTTTAACAACTTTTCTGATTAACCTTTCTTTTTTAGAAAAAAAATGTAACATTTAAATTTTCACCCTTCAAGATCTTTAACTTCTTTCTCTTTAACTTTCTTCAACTTAACGCCACATCTTCGACAATGGATAGAATCTTTCTCATGCTCTTCCAATTTACATTTCTGGCAAATAATCTTTGTCTTTGTAGCTTCCATAAACAAGATCTTAATCAATTTACCTAACTGCCATGGTATTAAAGCGATACCGGATAAAATCATCAGGATGGTGACAATCTTTCCTGCAGGTGATAATGGTGTAACGTCACCATAACCAACAGTTGTTAAAGTTACAATTGAAAAGTACATTGCGTCCCAGATCGTTCCAACCTGATCAGGATTAACTTTACTTTCTACTGTCCATATTAATCCGGAAGCAATCAAAACAATTGTAAAAACAGTCATTACAATTCTAATAATCACTAATTGTGAATCGGTAATCCTCCCAAACATTGTATCTTGAGATTTGAACATTCTTTGGAATCTTAACACCCGTAACATTCTGAACAATCTTAAGATTCTAAGAATCCTAAAGAACCCTAAGTTTGTAGCAGAACTAAACATTGGTAAATAACTCAATATTGGCAAGATTACAATTAAATCAATTATTGTATAAATGTTAAAGAAATGTTTGACTTTCTTTTCTGCAACCCACATTCTTGCGGCATATTCAACGATAAAAATACTGATTAACGTGATTTCAGAAATGGATAGGATTGTCCGATAAATTCCTGTTGGACCGTGAGTTTCAACAATAAACAAAACAATTGCTAAAAAGTTAATGAAAAATAATGATCCTTCAATTAATCTTCCGTGTGTGGAAGCGTAATTGTCAAGATGTAAATGTAAATATCCTTTAATTTTGTTTAACCCTTTTTCTTCTAACTTTTCACCTTTCTGCATGATCTTTAAATCAATAGCATCTTCATTAGTAAGTTTAGAATTCTTTCTTAAAGTTTTTTTCTTTGCCATGTTACAGAAATAAAACTATTTTTTCTTTTTTTTAGCAGGTTTTTTCTTAATAGTTTTCTTAACAACTTTCTTTTTAGGTTTGTTTTTCTTTAACGGAATTGCTGCTCTTCTACTAACCTTACTGAACTTTTCTAAATCTTCTAAAATGTCAGAAGCAATAAAACTGTAACCTTTCTTCTTTTTCAATAACTGATCGCCAACCCAACCGTTAACATATGAACCAGCAACAGCACTTTTGAACAAATCTTTAGTTTTTGCTAAAAAGCCAACTACTATCCCTGCCATTACATCTCCCGTGCCAGCTTTAGTCATCCCTTGATTCCCTGTCCGATTATAAGCAATTTTATTTCTAGAAATGATAATATCCGTAGAACCTTTAACCAATAAAACATTATTGTTTTGTAAAAAGTATCTTAAATTTCCCTGTAAAATCTCAGCTTTCTCTTTAGCATTAGCAGATTTTAGTTTTGGTAATAAGAATTCTTTCCCACTATTAACAAGAAGCATTTCTAACTCTGCCTCGTGTGGTGTTAAAATTGAATTGTGAAAATCTTTGAACGACATTGATTTTAATGCGTCTGCATCAACTACTTTTAATCGTGGAGACTTTTTGATAAAATATTGACAAAATTTATCTGCTTTCCTGGTAATTCCGTTACCTAAACAAACTGCATCAAACCTGTCTGAATACTTTACCATCTCTTTTGCATTTTTTATATTGAAATTTGAACCTTTAATTTTGTGGGTTATTAAGTCTGAGGAAATTCTATTAATTGTCCAGGAAACTTTTTCCGGAGCAGCAATCGTTACTGAATCGCAACCAGACCTTAATGCAGACAATCCTGCTAAGGCTACAGCGCCGACATATTCTTCTGAACCACCGATGATTAAAGCATAACCATTCTCGCCTTTGTGTGACGTTTTTTTCCTGTCCATTAACTTTTTTATTTGATTTATGTTCATTTTTTATAAACAACTCATATTTTTATTATTACTATTTATAAAGTAGAGTTACTTTTGAGGTTTATTAATCTTTGTAATTATTATCCGGTGAGAAATCGCTGTTTACTACAAAAACCCCCTTACTTTTCACAACAATTATAAACAATTATTTCTTGATAACACTATGAAAGAATATGCTTTCGATAACGGGAATGTTAACTGGGCAGAATTAGAAGCCGGTTTTATCTCTCAAGAAGATTTTGTTAAAGCGCACCAGAATACTGTTATCTGTTGCCATGACGTTTTGATAAATTATCAAGGCGGTATTCTTTTGATAAAAAGAGATAATGTTCCGGCAAAAGATTTGCTTTGGCCGATCGGTGGAAGAGTTCTTCGTGGAGTTCCTACTGAAGAATCTTTACGTAGGAAAGTTAAAGCTGAATGTAATTTGGAATTAGATAATATCAAATATCTTGGAACTTCTAGAGCAATTTTTTCTACTGACCCTTTTCAACATGGTCAAGGTACAGACTGTTTTGCTTTAATGTATTCTGCTGATGGTAGTGGCGAATTGAAATTGGACAATTTGCATAAAGACCCTTTGATTGTTACTAAAGAGAAATATATTGAAATCAGAGATTCTTTATATCCTTATGTTCAAGACTTCATGGACAAACTCTTTAAAAATTCATAAACTTTATAAAGTAATTATCTAAATATCATTTAAAAGAGTTTTCTGATAGATTTGGAGTTAAAAAAATGTTATTTGAACCAACTTGGGATATTATTGTCGAACCTGAAGAACCAGTTCCAGTCAGTAGTCTAGAAATTGTTCTTGGTCGAGGAGAAGAAAATACTCTTGCTACAGAATGTCCTGAATTATCCCAAGAATCTATAGATTACTGGAACAAGCAACATGTTGAACAAATGTTGGTGAGAGCTCCTGAAATGTCTGCTGCTTTAGATGCCAATGATAGAGATAAAGTTGTTAGAATGAGTAGACATATTAGCGGTGATAATCGTAAAGAAAGATTATCTAAAGCTACTTTGGTTGGAAATAAACTTTACCTTGCCATTACAGGAACAAAGTATTCGGATATAACTGGAACTAGTACTCAAGCAATCGTAAATTCTGATTTTAGAAAAAGATTAATGCAGGCCGGTTTAGATAAACATGCTGATGAAAACTTCTTTTTTGCTAATGCGATGGGTGTTTGTGCAGCTGTTTATGGTGCACTTCCTGGAGAAGGTTTTACTCCCGTGGGTTATAGAAGTGAGAAAGTTATGATTTATCCAAATACTTATCATGTTATTGGTGGGTTTCCAAAAGATATTAGTCGGCCAATTTTTCATCAGAGACAAGAATTAAAACAAGAGTTAGGTCTGAGAGAAGAAGAAATGGGAGAAGCTTTCTTTGAAGGAATTATTCGTCAAGGTGCTTCTCGAATTCCAGAAATGATTTTTACTATTCCTGTTTATGTTAGTCAAGAAGAACTTCATAAGAGATGGAAAGCTGATAAAAAAGGAGTTATTCCTGGAAAATATGAACATCGAAAAATTAGCTATTTGTCTATTGAAAATGAATTACCTGCTTTCTTAAAAGAAAACGGTCCAACAATGGTGCCGGCAGGAGCAGCAGCATTAACTAAATTGTTAGAACATTACGAGGTAAAATAAAATGACAAATGAAAAATTTAAAGAATTAGCTGATAAATTAAGAAACGTTGAAGCACCAATCATTGACTGGTTTGCAAACACACCTCAAGAGATGTGTTTAAACGATTGTAGGGAAGGAAGAGGTTATTTAAATCAATTAATGACCATGTTAGAAGGAGGAAGTATTACTGATGCTCACGATATTAATTACACTTTAGATTCCATTAAAGAATTTAGTAAAATGTGGCTTCTCCCTAAAGAAACTACAACTACTTTGTTTAAAGATTATCACTTTCAACCTCAGGGCGATTTATTGTCAGGAATAGTTGATTATCGCTATGAAAATTTAGCTGGAAGTAAATATGGCCGATTTTCATTTTCTGATTTAAAAGAAACTGCCCAAGAATACTTTATTGGCAGAAAGAAGACTAATCCTGAAGGATTTGTTGAATTTTTAGGATTAATTAAAAATGGCGTCTCTGAAGATTCTTCTGAATTAATTACAGAATTAGTTGAAACTTATAATGCTGTTAATTCTGAAAAGTTGGATATTAATCCAGAAATGCTTGACGCTTTTTATAATGATAAATTAGCTTTAAGTGAATTGGATGTTAAAGTAAGTAATGCTAGCAAAATGGTTAGTCAAAAATTTTTTTCTAGTGATAATAGTGGTATTGAAGAATTGAATCTTTACGTTGCTGGAGTTAGAAAAGATTATGATGCTTTTGTAGAAACTTATGGTGTAGTTAAAGATGAATCAATAATTGAAGGGATGGAAATGATTAATACTAATCTTCAAGATCTTAATGGTCGGAATTCATAATCTCTATACTCCAGTATAACAGTTCTTTTATATTGAAGTAGGATATTTATTACTATGAAAAAAACAATCACTTTAGCAGCATTACTTATGGGTTTATCAGCTCCAGCTTTAGCAGAATCTCCTAGAGTTAATGAGTCTGGTGTTAAAGAATCTCCTTATACTATTGGTTTAGGATTTAATCTTGCGCATATCCCAGAAAGCGATGGTACTAAAGAATTTCTTACTGAAGACAGAGAAATGTTTAACAAAAGTATGCCTGTGGGAGATGACCATACTGCTTTTGGCAAATTCTTAGAAGTTGGTAATATTAAACCTTCTATAGAACTTAACGGTTCAGTAGATCTCTTTGAATTATTGGATGCGCATTTATTACCTCGGGATGGTTTGAAGATTGGTCCCTATTTTGGTTTTGGTAGTTCTCATATTTTTGGTGATGTTGTTAGTAAAAAAACTTTTGATGCTGAGATTGAACATGTTTTGTTATCTGAACCTGCACAATTGGGCGATACACCAACAGAATGGACCCAACATTTAGATTATTTAGTTCAGTTTGGTTTGGACATGGCCTATAAAGTTCATGAGTTAGGTCCGGTAGATCTCAAATTAGGGGTTAAAGGGGGAGCGTTTTATATCAAGAGTTCATCTGAATTAGATATCTTTGTAGAATCGGAAGGGCCGTTCACTGGAAAACTTGAACAAGGTGGAGAGTTAAATTTAAACTGGTCACAGATGAACACTATCGCTAACACTTACCAAAGTATTATTACTAAAGCTGTAAGTAAAGGTTGGGGTGGCGAAGTTTTCCCGTACCTTTCTGTTGAAACTAAGTTTGGCCCTTTCGGAATTGAATTGAAAGTAGGTTATCAACTCCAGTTTCAACCAGAATTAGAAATTTCTAAAGAAAGTTCTTACGATCCTCAACGGGTTGATAAGAATGATAAGTTAACTGGTAAAGTTGAAGAGAGTACTTCTACAATTAACAATGATACTGTTGGGATTGCTGGTACGATTTTATTTAATTTGTATTTGTGATAAAATGGAAAACTTAGACATGATCCTTAACTCTAGCGGACCTAACCTTAAAGAAACTGAGGAACTTGTTAAGTACGTTTCTACAGAAATAGACCATCCTGAAGTCAGAGATTATATTCTAGGATTAGTTGACCGTATCATCGCAGGTTACGAACATCAAAGTGGAAAAGATTACACTGGTTATCTGCCCTAAACATTTATATTCTTAACCAACTTCCCAACCACATGAACTTACTAACCGTAAGGAACATGGTCATTCTGATCTTCATCGCTGTAATCTTGGGCTTCCTTTCCAGAATCTATCCTTTTCTAAGATGGATCTCTTTACTTCTAGTTATCATTGTTACTATTGCTTTCTTGATTCTCAGAAATAAGATTTATAAGAAAATTGAATCTCAACATAAACATTTATAAATAACTCCCTAAATAAGATAGTATTAGAATGGTAAGTCCATTCTAAATAGATAAATGAAATAGTCTTTTCATTTACCATATTACCAATGAGTTGGTGAGAAACACAACGAGGTAACTAAGATAATTCTTTGTTACTATAAAAAAATTAAATGTTTTTTCGTGTGGGACTAAGTGAGTGTAACGAACGCATGTCGCACCTCGCTCCCAGTTGGCGAAAGAACTGTTTGGAGAAGATAAAATGGCTGATGAAGCAAATGTATTAGAAATTATAGAAATCGCTCGAACTAGCGGTAAAATTAGTAAAGGTGCTAACGAAGCTACCAAAGCTATTGAGAAAGGCAACGCAAAATTAGTAGTTTACGCAGCAGACGTTTCACCAAAAGAAGTTGTTATGCACTTACCTTTGTTATGTAAAGATAAGAATGTTCCTTGTGTAGAAATCTCCAAGAAAGAAGATTTGGGAGCAGCAGCAGGATTAGCAGTTTCAACTGCAGCAGTAGCTGTTGTTAAAGAAGGAGATGCTAAAGGAAGAATTGAATCTTTGAAAGGTGAATAAGGATGGCTAAGAAAATCTTCAAAAAGAAAGGAGACGAAGAGAGTAAAGTAGAAGGTGAAGTAAGATTCACTCCTGGTACTCCTGCCGAAGTTAAAGAGATTGTTGTCCGTGCTGGTTCAAGAGGAGAAATTACGCAAGTAATGTGTAATGTTCTTGATGGTCGTGATAAAGGTAAATCTCTAAGAAGGAATGTTAAAGGTCCTGTAAGAGTAGGAGATCATTTAATGCTTATGGAAACAGAAATCGAAGCCCAGAGATTGGGTGGCGGTCGTAGAGGAGGTAAGAAATAATGCCTAAATGCAACTTTTGTGGAATATCCATTGAAAAAGGAACAGGAAAAATTTTTGTTTACTCTTCAGGTAAAGTTATAAATTTCTGTTCAGGTAAGTGTGAAAAGAACCTTTTGAGTTTGAAAAGAAAACCTTTGAAAATCAGATGGACAGATGCTTATCGTAAAGAACATAAGAAAGATACTAAAGAATAAAACTTGTCTTTTTTTACTTAAAGTAAACCTATGGGGTGACAATACAAAATGATTGAAAGAACATTAATCTTACTTAAACCAGACGCAGTACAAAGAGGTATCTGTGGAGAAATCATGACTAGATTTGAAAAAGCTGGCCTGAAAATGGTTGGAATGAGAATGGTCTGGGCAGATCGTGATTTTGCTAAACAACATTATGCTGAACATTTAGAAAAACCTTTCTATAAAGGCTTAGAAGACATGATCGTTATGGGACCTGTTATTGCTATGGTTTTAGAAGGCGTTGAATCTATTGAATTGGTTAGAAAAATGTGTGGCGCAACAGAACCAAAATCTGCTAATCCGGGAACTATCCGTGGAGATTATGCTCAAGTAAGTTATGGGCATGCTGATAAGAGAGGTATTGGAATTAAAAATGTTATCCATGCTTCAGCTAATAAAAAAGATGCTTTAACAGAAATTGGTCTTTGGTTTACACCAGAACAATTACACACTTACAAAACAGTACATGAAACACATGTCTTTGAATGAGGTTACCAAAAAATGAAACTAATCGCATTGGGCTCACCAGGAGTGGGGAAAGGAACTTACGCTAAAGAGATTATCCAAAAGTATAATATCCTTCACCTTTCTACTGGAGATATGTTCAGAGAAAACATGAAAAATAACACCGAGCTAGGAATTAAAGCAAAAGAGTTTATCAATCAAGGAAAACTTGTTCCTGACGAAGTTACTATTGGGATGGTTAAAGAACGTCTATCCCGAGAAGACACAAAAGGTGGATATTACTTGGACGGTTTTCCGAGAACAATTCCGCAAGCAGAAGCCTTAGCAGAATTCGCAGATATTGACCGGGTAATCAATTTCAAAGCTGATCATGAAGTTATTATTCAACGTCTTAGTGGAAGAAGAATTTGTAAACAGTGTGGAGCAATTTTCCATACTATTAACATCATTCCAAAAGTTGAAGGCGTTTGTGATAGTTGTGGTGGTGAATTGTATCATCGTGATGATGATCAACCTGAATCAATCAAAAAAAGACTACAAGTCTATGAAGAGGAGACTAAACCTTTAATCAACTTTTACAAAGAAAAAGGTATCCTGAAAGAAGTTCAAGTTAACGAAGATTTTGGTAAAAATAAAGAATTAATGTTAAACAGAATCTTTACAGCAATTGATAATAATTAAAATAACGAGGTAAAAAAAACAATGGCAGAAAAAATGGTTGACATGGTCATGAGGTTAGCTAATAAACCAGACCAAATTAGAAATATAGCGATTTGTGCTCATATTGATCACGGAAAGACAACTTTCTCTGATAATTTATTAGCAGGAGCAGGTATGATGAGTGAAGCAGACGCAGGTAAAGCCTGTAAACTTGACTTTCATGAGGACGAACAGGAACGAGGAATTACAATTGACAGTGCTTCCGTTTCCATGGTTCATATGGTAGGGGAAAAAGAATTCCTGATTAACTTAATTGATACTCCTGGTCACGTAGATTTTGGTGGCGACGTTACTAGAGCAATGCGGGCAGTTGATGGAGCAGTAGTTTTAATCTGTGCTTCTGAAGGAGCAATGCCACAAACTGAAACTGTTTTACGTCAAGCACTAAGAGAAAGAGTTAGACCAATCCTATTTATTAATAAGGTAGACCGACTAATTAAAGAATTAAAACTAACTCCTGAACAAATGCAGCAAAGATTCATTAAACAGATTGCTGATGTTAATAAAATTATTAGACATGTTGCTCCTGAAGAATATAAAGAACTTTGGCAAGTTGGTATTGAGAAAGGTACTGTTGGTTTCGGTTCTGCTTTCCATAACTGGGGAATTAGTTTGCCTTACATGCAGAAGAAAGGAATTACTTTCAAAGAAATAATTGATGCTTATGCAGGTACAGATGAAGAGATTAAAGAAAACATTATAAATTTGGCTAAGAAAGCGCCAATTCATGAGGTTGTTCTTGATATGTCAGTTGAACATCACCCTAATCCTGTACAAGCACAGAAGTATAGAATTCCAAAATTGTGGCAAGGTGATTTAGAATCTGCTGATGGGAAAACGTTAATGAATTGTGATCCTAACGGAAGATTATTTTTTGTAATTACTAAAGTAGTTGTTGATCCACAAGCAGGAGAAATTGCTGCTGGCCGTTTATTCGGTGGAACAATGAAGAAAGGAGAAGAAGTTTGGTTGAATATGGCCAAATCTGCAGGAAGAATTCAGCAAGTCTACATTTACAATGGAGCAAAGAAAGAAATCGTTGATAATGTTCCAGCAGGAAATATTATTGGTGTCGGCGGTTTACGAGCTGGTATGCCTGGTGAAACTGTTACTTCTGGTGGAAAAACTGAACCTTTCGAAAAGATTTCACATATCTTTGACCCGGTAGTTACAAAAGCTATTGAAGCAAAGAAACCAAGTGACTTGCCAAAATTGATTGAAGTTCTTCGTCAAGTACAGAAAGAAGATCCTACTATTGTTGTTGAGATTAACGAAGAAACTGGTGAGCATTTGTTACACGGAATGGGAGAATTACATTTGGAAGTTATCGAAAACAGAATTGTTAAAGAGAAAGGTGTAGAAGTAAAAACATCTCCTCCGATTGTTGTTTATCGTGAAGCGATTACTAAAGAAAGTCCTCAAATTGAAGGGAAGTCTCCTAACAAACACAATAAGCTTTATTTCAGAGTTGAACCTCTTGAAGATGATGTTGCTCAAGGTATTAAAGATGATAAAATGGGCCATGGACGATTCAAAAAGAAAGATCCAGAAGTTATTTCTTTCTTGAGAGACGAATGTGATTGGGATACAAAAACTGCTCAGAGTGTTAGAGCAGAATGTAATGGTAACATTTTCATGGATAATACTCGTGGTATCGTTCATATTAACGAAATTATGGAATTATTGTTAGACATGTTTGAAGACGTTATGAAAGCTGGTCCTTTAGCAAAAGAACCTTGTGTTAATGTTAAAGTTCGATTAATGGACTGTACTTTGCACGAAGATGCGATTCATAGAGGTCCTGCACAGATGTACCCTGCAGTTAGAGAAGGTATCCGGGGCGCAATGATGCAAGCTGGTCCTTTGTTATACGAACCATTGCAAGTAACTAGAATCGAAGTTCCTAATGAGTATGTAGGTGAAATCTCTAAATTGGTCTCTTCTAAAAGAGGACAACTATTGGAGATGAACCAAGAAGGCGATGTTAATGTAATTATTGCTAAATTACCTGTTGGTGAATTGTTCGGTTGGAGTAATGCTCTTCGAAGTGGAACTGGCGGTAGAGGAAGTAGTTCATTAGTAGACCAGAGTTTCGAAGTGTTACCAAGAGAATTACAGGATAAAATCCGGGCTCAAATTGTTGAGAGAAAAGGATTGACTGCTGGTAATCTAGGTGCATAGGAATTAAAATATTTTTTTTATTTTTATCTTTTTTTCTAATTATTAATCAATAACTACTTCTGTAACATATATGTTGTAAACTATAGGAAGCTTTATAAAAGAATTCAGGCAAAAGTACTTCCGCCCTTTAAAAAGGGCTAAATAAAAATGAAAACAAATCACCCACCACAAACTGGAATAGGAACGCTTGATGATTCATCTAAAACTGATTACGATATTCCTAACCCTCAAACGCTTAATGGTCAAGAAATGTTCGAATCTGTTTTTGGACAATGTCGTGATGCTGGTTCTTTTGGTGCTGTAACTCAAAGTCCAGAGGGTGGTGTCCGTAAAGTTGTAGCATTTAGTGTCCAACCTTCTGTTAAAAAACTTGCAGGGGTTCATTCTAATGTTAAAGTGGATCATCTTGGTGGAAGAGATTACTCATTACAAACAGACAATTTATCTGAAAATTTTACACTTTCAGAACCAGACCATTTACATGTTGTTGCTGGTGTTATGGAAGGAGTAATTTTACGTTCATTGAGAGGTGTTGAAGGTGTAGTTTCATATCGAGATAGAAAGTTTACTGCTGTTCATGGATATGTTTTTATGTCCACAGAAATGGACGAAGCTCCTGGGAAAACTGCCGATAGCCTTGTAAAAGAAGAATGTTTAACACTTGAATCTGCATTAAATATTTCTTATGATACTGCATCAACTTTACAAAAAGTTCATAATGCCCATGTTATTCATGGAGATATAACTCCTAAAAATATTATGTCTGACGGACAAAAAACAACTCTTACTGATTTTGGCAATTCTCGAGTTATCGGTTTGAATAAGTATCTTAACCTTTCATTTCGTGGAATGAACGAAATGTCTTTTGTTGTTGAATTTGCGGATGCTTTACCAAAAGTTGGTACTCCAGCTTATTTTGCTCCAGAAACTCCGTTTGAAGGTTCTTCAATTGCAGGAGATATTTATTCAATGAATACTACTGCTCTTTATTTAACAACTGGATTAGTTATTGCTCCCATTATAAGAAAATCCGGATGGAGCTCTAAACTTTACAATCTTACAAAAGAAGAAATGATTAAAAACGATGTTCCAGAACCTGTTTGTCAAGCAATTTTGTTTAATCTTGCTGCCTCTCCGGAAAATAGGGATTTAGAATTTCTAATTTCTACTTTAGGTGATTCTTTGGGTGTAGAGTTACCTGGTGGTGTAAAAACTTATTCTTGTCCTTCTGTTTTTGCTCGAACACAATTGTCAAGGTACTCTGATTATGAAGCAGCGGATACAGAATTTTTATCTAAAAAATTTTAGTCTTACACAAAATTAATAAACAAAATATTCTTTCCCAATATCATGAAATATTTAGCAGCATTAACAGCAGCCGCAACCATTCTATTAACACCTGGTTGTTTGGAAGAAAAAGTTAATCCCCCTCTTCCACCTAAATTAGATTCTGATGCCAGAGGAATGGTCGTTGATTATGAACCTGCAGATACTAAGCCAGTAATTTGTCCACAATTACCAAATAAAATCAAATTAATTCTTTATAATACTACTCCAGCTCGTGATCATTATTTCTAATATTTAATTTTAAAGCAAAATTTCCAAAAGCTTTATAAATAACCTCGATAAAAACAAATTAAACAATTATACTTATTATAGTATAAATTTGGAGGAATAAAATGGCAAAAGAAAAAGAACATATTAACTTGGTTTTCGTAGGTCACGTAGATCACGGTAAATCAACTACTGTAGGTAGATTATTGTTCGACTCAGGTAATGTAGACGAGCAAGCAATGAGAAAATTAAAAGAAAAAGCTGAACTCCTTGGTAAGAAAGGTTTTGAATTCGCTTTCGTTATGGATAATTTGAAAGAAGAACAGGAACGTGGAGTTACTATTGACTTGGCTCATAAGAGATTTGATACTGATAAGTATTACTTTACAATTATTGACGCACCTGGTCACAGAGACTTTATTAAGAATATGATTACTGGTGCTGCTCAAGCAGACTGTGCAGTTTTAGTTGTAGCTGCTAATGACGGTGTTAACGCACAAACTATTGAACATTTGAAATTAACAAAAATTTTCGGTGTTGGACAGTTAATCGTTGCTGTTAACAAGATGGACATTTCTGGAGTAGATTACTCTGAAGACAGATTTAAAGCTGTTGTTGAAGAAGTTAAGAAACACGCAACACAAGCTGGTTGGGATGTTTCAAAAGTAGCTTTCTTACCTATTGCGGCTTTACAAGGAGATAACATTGTTAAGAACTCAGACAAAATGGCTTGGTGGACAGGCGACTCTTTATTACAAGCAATTGATAAATTTGAAGTTCCTCAAAAACCAACTGACTTACCATTGAGACTTCCTTTACAGGATGTTTACAATATTACTGGTATCGGTGTTGTTCCTGTTGGAAGAATCGAAACTGGTGTTATGAAGATTGGTGACAAAGTTATTGCTGTTCCTGGAAGAGAAGGTAAAGGTGTTCCTGGAGAAGTTAAATCTATTGAAATGCATCACGAACAAGTTAAAGAAGCTGGTCCTGGTGACAACGTTGGATTTAACGTTAGAGGCTTTGGAAAGAAAGACATTGCTCGTGGAGACGTTATCGGCCCTGCTGACAATGTTCCAAGTGTAGCAACTGAATTCACTGCTCAAATTGTTATTATGTCTCATCCAAGTGTTGTAACTGTTGGTTATACTCCGGTATTCCATATTCATACAGCACAGGTTGCTTGTCAGTTTGTAGAGATTGTTAAAAAGTTAGATCCTGCAACTGGTAACGAAGTTACTGAAAACAAAGACGTTTTAAGAAACGGAGATGCAGCAATCGTAAGATTGAGACCTGTACAACCTCTTGTAATTGAGAAAAACTCAGAAATTCCGCAAATGAGTAGATTTGCAATCCGGGATTCTGGTGTTACTGTTGCAGCTGGGATGTGTCAGGAGTTAACTAAGAAAGAGATGTAACTCTTTTTTTTTTACCCTTTTTTTTCTTTAGGGGAAAAGCTTATAAACAATCCAAAATCTGAGTTAATAGAAGCATGGTAAAGAAATTTACCCTGTAATAAATATATAAAAATGGCGCAAAGAGCAAGAATAAAATTAGCAAGTATCGATATTGATAAGATCAATCGAATTTGTACTGATATTAAAGAGATAGCCGATAAAACTGGCGTTGATCTTCGTGGACCTATTCCTTTGCCTACAAAAAAATTAAAAGTTACTACTCGAAAATCTCCTTGCGGTGACGGAAAAGCTTCTTGGGAACGTTATGAAATGCGGATCCATAAAAGATTAGTTGACATTTCTGCTGATGAAAGAACTCTAAGATTGGTGATGAGAGTACCAATTCCCGAAAATCTTAACATCGAAATTGAAATGGTTGATGTTTAAATTCAAAATAATTCTAAAAAATTCTAATTGTTGATTAACTTTGTTTTAATAATATTGCTCTTTAATTTAAATAACTACTTTGCAGTAATAAAGCAAACGAAACATTTATAAATGGCCAGACCTATTTATTTAATATGGCATTTATTGATTCATTAATACCATTTGTAAAGGGGCTAGAGAAAGCATCTAATATTGTTGTAGATGAAAATCCTGATTATTTTGTTGCTCCAATGATGGGCGCGGTACCTTTTATTGATGTTATGCATATTCTAAACGAAGATTTTGACATCTCTAAAGTTCATTATATGCCTGCATCTAGTCACGTAGTTAATGCAAAAAGCGTTATGGGTAATTGGATGGACAATTTCTTAGCTAAAAATGTTACCGTTGATTCTCCTGTAAAAATGATTGGGATTGACGAAGTTGTAAGTGGTAGTTCTGCTACTCGAGTTTATCGGGCAGTAAACCAAGCAATTAATAGAAAGAAAAGAGAATTAATTACTGGGACCTTATTTGGTTTTGATATTAATGACCAAGAAAAATTTAAAAATGCTGTTAAACAATTTGATCGGATTTCAGATTCAGAAAATTTTGATTTCTTATCTCATATTATGGGGTCAAGAAAAAGAGACGTATATAGTTCAAATCCAGAACAATTAATTAATGATCAAAAAAAGTTAAGAGAGATTGTTAAAAATCATTTTGCTAATCATATCTCTTATGTTAGTATTGGTGTAGAAGATTCTAAACTTGGAACAGAAGCTAGACCACGTCAAAGAGAATATTTGGGTCTTCGTGAAAATGGAGATGTTATCCCTGTGTCTGTAGAAGCAATTATTTCTATGGATAAACCTAATTTATGTCCTGCTAGATATAAACTATTATCAGAAAAACAAGGAGTTAGAGGACATGTTTGTTATTCTCCTGTTGTAGAAGATTTCTTAGTAACTGATGCTTATTTAACTTTGTTAGAGAATATTGCCAAGATTGGTGGTAAAAATCCTGAAAAAATTTCTCCGGTAAATATGAGGCGAATTCTTGAAAGTTCTAATTTTTTAGATGATCAATATAAAGTTTAAAAAAAGCGCCACCACCCGGACTTTCATTCTCAGTTAAGAGATTTTGAACCGGGAATTCCATAAGGAACTGGTTATCAAGACTTGCTATAAACAAGTTTCAAGACCAGCGCAATACCGGATTATGCGACAGTGGCAATAAAGTAATAAAGAATTAAAGTAATTTATAAACGTTTAGGTTTTATTTCTCGTTGGACAAGTCTCTTTTGCTTTTACATATATCATTAACGAGAAATGACTAGAAAACCCTAAAGAAAAAATAGTAGACTATTTAAAATTTTTAATTTATTTTTTTGGTTTTCTCATTTATTTAACAATTCAAATGCTTGATACTCAGGAGTTTCTAAAGAATAAGATTCTTCTCCTAAAACTAAAATCCCAAAATGAGTAGCACCAACTTTATTCCAAGTATTATTATCTTTCTGATAATGAGAATACATCCTTTTCCCATCAACAACTGCTGTTAAAGTTAGAATCTCTTCTACAAAGGCATGAGCAGAATAATTTATTGTGTCTCCTTGATCAGGAAGTTTAATTTTCCTTCCGTTTTCATCGTTCTCTATTCTCAGTTCTAATTCCATTTTATCATCTAGCATAATAAAGAATATATAAATTTAATGAAAGATTACCTTATCCTTATCGTTTCCAGATTCTTTGGAGCAGTAGTTTCAACTCTGTATTGTTTGTGAATGCTACTAGCTAAATCTAAACAACGAGAACTTTCACCATGCATTAGAATAACTTTCCTTGGACTAGGATTACATCTTTTTACATAATTCATCAGTTGTTTCCTATCGGAATGGTTAGTAATTTCTACTTTGTGCACTTCCATGTTAATCTTCAGAACTTGCTGTTTTCCCACTTCACGCATCATGATTTCAGTTTCTCCACCTCTGATTCGGTGACCTAAACTGCCTGGTGGTTGATAACAAGAAAAGATTAAACTGTGCTTTTTTCCTTCAGCTAATCTTTTAAGATATTCTACTGAAGGTCCACCTTGTAACATTCCTGACGTAGCCAGAATTAAACATGGCCCTTCAGAATTAATAACTTCTTCCCTTTCTTTCTTTGATCCTACTTTCTTAAATATTTCAGATAAGAACGGATTATTTTCTTTATGGAAAATTTGTTGTCTAATGTTTCTGTTTAAAAATTCCGGATAAGCAGTGTGGATAGCGGTAATGTCATAAAGCATTCCGTCTAAGTAAACTGGACAGTTTGGAATTTTCTTTTCTCGCATTAACCTTTCAATGATAATCATTACTTCTTGTGCTCTTCCAGACCCAAGTACGGGCATCAGTGCTTTCCCACCACGTTCAAAAGTTTTTTTAATTACATCAATCATATAATTATCAGCTTCCTGTTCGTTCATGACATTATCTTTACCACCGTAAGTTGATTCCATGATTAAAGTTTCTACTCTTGGAAATTGGGTGTTAGCAGCTTCTAAAACATTTGTTCTACCGTACTTTAAATCGCCAGTAAATACAACGTTATGTAATCCATTTCCAATATTTAAATGAACTAAAGAACTACCTAAAATGTGTCCTGCGTTGTAAAATGTTAATCTTACATCGGGAGTGATGTCAGTTACTTCATCATAATCTACACAAATTGTATGTAAAACAGTATCTCTAACTTCTTCACTAGAATAAATTGGTTCTTTACCTTCATTTCTTTGAATTTTAATCATGTCTAATTGTAATAAAGACATTACATCTCTTGTTGGTAATGTACAATAAACCGGTCCTTTATACCCGTACTTAAATAGGTATGGAATTAATCCACTATGATCTAAGTGTGAATGAGTTACAATTACCGCATCAATTTCAGAAATGTTAAATTCCGGTGCATCTAAGTAAGGATAAGATTCTGGTCCGTCCTGACTAGGATCAATACCACAATCCATAATAATTCTTGATTCTGGTGTTTGTAATAATAAACAGGCTCTTCCTACTTGTCTTGCTGCTCCTAAGAATGATATTCTTACCCATTCATGTTTCTTTTCTCTTAACCAGCCATCATAAATTCGATGTCCAGTTGTATCTAAAAACTTTTTACGATAATCTGCATTTTCGTATAGAACAGAACGAATACTTTCAGTTAATTTTGATCTTATTGGCGGGTTTCTTTTGATTAATGGTACCCACATTGTTTTAGCTTTAATTTCTTTAAGAATTTCCCCTTGTTTACCAATAACTACTCCTGGTTTGTCAGCATGAATGATTACTTGTGATCTTGGTGCATCAAAAATGAATTCTTGTGCTCCAGCTTCATCTGGAATAATTTTCTTAATCGCTTTTTTAGCTTTCTCTAACTCCATGCACATTGATGGATCTGGTCTAACTTCAATTCTTTTTTTGAATTGTTTAACTGCTTCTCTAATTGTTCCTTTATTATCTAGGAAGTAATCTTTATCTTTAGTGTAAAGTACAATGTTTGCTGCTTCATATGCAGCGTCAGAGATTTTACCTGCTGGTAAAACCTTGATTATTTCTTTTAATATATCTGCCATTTTGTTTATGTTTTCTCCTTAAAATTATTTTTGGCAGGTCCAGAAATATAAAATATTTCTCGTATCTGCCATTTTGTTTATGTTTTCTCCTTAAGATTATTTTAATTTTTTTATAATACCTCTAAAATGTTTCTTAAAATTTGTTTTTTGTTTAATATGAAAATAAATAAAATATAAAAATTAAAGAATTATAAATTATAATCTAATTCTTTGTTCATCACCCGCTTGATTTCATTATTCTTAACAACGATAACATCAATTCCGTTACCTGAACAAGAATCACGTTTTAAAGCCGTATTGATTGCTTTAACTGCCATCTTAACTGCTTCATCGGTAGTCATGTCTGCTCGATATTGTGTTTCTAATACACCTAAAGCAAAAACGCTTCCTGATCCAGATGAGACAAAATCTCTGATTGGAGTTACGCTTCCATCAGGGAAAAGATCGTATAAGTGTGTTCCTTCTTTATCTCTACCACCTAGCAAGAAATGGGCAATTCCCGGAATCATGCTTGGTCTTCTAATGTTTGAATATAATAAACCACCTAAAAGATTTGCTGCTTCTTTTGCAGTTGCTTTTTTGTTAGTTTTAACTTCTTTCAATTTAAGTTCTGCTCTGATAAGTTTGATTAATAGTTGAGCGTCAGACACTCCACCTGCGATAGTTACCGCAAAATCATCATTTATCACATGAACTTTTTCAGCTCTTTTGTCAACGATCATTGTTCCTGCAGTAGCTCTTTTATCTGCTGCTAAAACGATTCCATCTTCACAAGCTATTCCTACTGTTGTAGTACCAGTTTTTAATTGTTCTTCCATATTAGACACCTTCTATTAGAATGCATTATCACATCTATCATTTATTTAAGTTGAAAATAGTAAGGGTATATATAAAGATTACGGAAAAGATCAGAGAAAAATTAATTTTTAATTAACTGGACCATTAATTTCGGGAGCAAGTCCAGAATCATATTCTTCTTGTTTTCTTAACACATAATATGTAAATATGGCTGCACTAACTGCAGACCTATGGTGTTCTTCTGGAATGGTACTAATATAAGATTCTAATAAGGCAATTAAAGAATAATTGTTTTCAACCATTTCTTCTCTAGTAGCATATAATTCTTTAGTAGCAAGAGGTTCTTTTGTTAATAGATCTACAATCTCTTCGGTTACAATTGGTATTCTTGTTTTTTTAGTTTCCATTATTATTTATACCTATTTTTGTGATCTTACTACATCTCTTATCAAAGTTTCATGCTTACGTTCTTCTGCATCAGGTTCCATACTTTTATACTTCTGATATAAATCCATTACATCCCATTCTTCTGCTCCAGTTTTGTAAATTGGTTGATTAGTCATATAATCAGTTCCAACTTTGTCAGAAACAATCTTTTTCCCTTCTATTCTTCCATATAATTCTTCTTCTCTAAAACTTAAAGATTTGTTTCTAGCTTCCATTACTTCTAAAGCATCTTGAACTTTTATGTGTGTATACATTCTTTTTACCATTTTTTATTTACCTTGATCACAATAACCAATGTTCTGTATTTGTTTTAAGTTTTCTAAACCTCTCATTTCTCTTAAAGGATTTGAATGAGGGATCCCATGCATTTTTATACTATAAACGGGTTGATTAGTTATGAAATCAGTTCCAATTTTCTTAACAACAGTTCTGCTTTCATAATTTCCGAAAAAAGAGTTTTCTTCTTTTTCTTCTACTAAATTACCTAAAGAAGGATTCATTACTTCCATTAATCCTAAAGCTCTATCTAATCTTTCTTCTTCAGTTTCTCTTATTAATCCATTTGAAGTTAATTCATTTGGATCATAATTAATTGTTAATCCTTTTATTGTTTGTTCTTGTGTCATTTTTTATTTACCTCATTATCTAGCAGTTTGATAATCTTCTTTAACCAAATTTCCTTTAGAATCATATTCTGTATGTTCCATTTTCCATCTGCCACCGAAAGGTTCGAAAACTCCATCATTGTAACATCTTACTTCAGTTTTAGAACCATCAGAATGAGTTTCTCCGAATAATTGTTCTTCAAACATACCATCGCCATCGTAATCCATTCTTACAAATCTTTTTGAACCATCTTCAATTCTAACGTAAGTGTTTTTTATTCCTCGATTATCAACGTTTACTACACCTTTTGTTAAAATTCCATTTTCAATTGGATTCTTACCACAGAATTGGTTAACATCATAAGTTGTTGCACAACCGCTTAAAGCAGTTAAAGCTGTAACTCCAACTAGTAATCTTTTTCCATTATTAACAATATCATTTATTTTCATTTTATTCATCCTCGTCAATTCGATTATTTCTAAAATATGAACCATCAACACGATTATTAAATCCTTGATCCAATAATTCTTGTGAATCGGGTTCAGCAGCTATAAATCCAAATCCTGCTTGTTCATAAGTTGTACTTGAAGTAACTGCGCCATTATAGGGACTTGTCCAAAACTCCAAATCTTCAATAACTTCATTAGCTAAATCTTTTTCACGCTTTTCAATAATAGCGATTCTTTTCATTTCTTCCAATTGATCAATAGTTACCATTTTAATATATATACCTCATAATTAGTGTCATAAAAAATGATGAGTCTCATTTTTTAGGATCCAAATAAAGTATTACTTCTTTATTTTGGATGATATACTCTAGAAATAAATCTGATTTATAAATCTTTCGCTTATTTTGTCACTTTTAAGTAACAAAATATAAAAAAGAGCCCCGAGCGAGACTTTCAATCCGTGGGATTTTAATTCCCTACCGGAAGTTGAACTCGCGATCTCCTGATATCTTGATATGCTTTTTGGTAAATTGTAAACACATCCGATAGAGATTTACAAGTCAGGTGCTATAGCCACTAAGCCACCGGGGCAATATCTACTCTTTTATTTACTCTATTTATTAAGTTTTTGGCTGGAAACATTTAAATATTTAATCTCGCCCCAAATTTATAATGGCTCAATCTATAGATTTCTTATTTTTGGACGATCAAGAATGTATCTTGGAATTACTAGAAGCAAAAGCAGATTTATTAGAATTATCTTACAAATCTTTTGCTAAAGGAAAAGACGCATTACTTTACTTATCTTCAACAGAAAATTTTCCTAAAGGAGGATTTTCAGACATGAGGCTTCCCGATGTTTCTGGTTATTTAGAAGAAGGGAGTACAGAATCTTTAGCTCCTGAACAAATGGGTGTTTTATTTCGTAAAAATAGCTTTAAGAATAATTTCAGATATATCACTGGCCATATTTCTGAAAGAGACCGTCAAGTTGCTGATAGAACTGGTTGTAAAATTTTGTGGAAAGGTAGTGCTTTGTTCTTAACAAAAGTTGAATCTATCATGAGTTCTGTTTACGTTCAAAAGTTGATTGAAAACAATTTATCACTTGTAGCTAATCGAGATGAACCAACTCATTTTCCTCTTAAAACTTTAAACTATTTTAATCGCCATTTAACTCCTGAACGTTTAGAAGAAGTTTGTGATAATCTTGTTGAAATTGCTTTTTTAGAAGGGGTTCAGAAAGTTGAAGAAGACAAATATTACTGTTTAAGAGACCATTCTAAATAATTAATAATCACTTTTGAGACAATAAATAGAATATATATAAAAAAATGGGCCTACAGGGATTCGAATTGCAGAACCACGAGAAACAACTCATGATTTCCCTGATCAACCGGTCCGAAGCCGGCCGCACTATCCAGGTTATGCTATAGGCCCAATAAATCTTCAAAAGAGAATACTATTTTTAAAGTTAATGCTTATTTTCAAATTCTTCAAGTAATTTCCCGGAATCCATACCCATCGAATATTCTAAATTATCAATATTTTTACTTGCTACAAAAGAAATAAATTTTTCCTGTTTCTCAGAATCCCATTCGGCGAACTTTCTTGCTGTACCACATAAATGCTTAATATCACAATGATTCTCTCTTAAATCTTTATCATGTAATGTTGGATGTAACGGACAAAAGATATTACCATCTTTCTCAATCAAATTCCGACAAACTCCGTGCCTTAAATCGCTTGGATGTGCTCTGTCTCGAAACGAAAGAAATTGTGCTTTCACTCGCGGACTTTTATTTTCAAATTCAATAGTGTTCAATCTAATCGCTTCTTTGATTTTCTCCCTAGAGATGAAATCGTGTCCACAGCAGCCCATGCATCCACCGTTGATTTGGCAGAGCGGAGTTAAGTTTTCTGTCATAGTTGTACTTTTACTGGATTTTTTTTTAAAGTTTTTGTTTTTCTCAACAAAACACCATTTAATCTCAAAACTGCAAATCGATAAAAAATCTTCTCGGCATGTTTATCATTATATTGCACTATCCACATTAATGTAAGTCAGAAGTGTAAACAAAAAATGAGGGTACTTCCTTACTGAATCTCGCTAAAGGGGAAGTTCTATTGGAAATTGGGGTGGAAGAAATTAAATCAAAAAGGGGAAAAAGTTTCATTAGAAAATATTGCAACTCTCCAAGATAGAAAGTATGAGCGGTTAGCAGTCTATTCAGATCTCGCCGCTGCCGGAGGATTTACAGTTGCTTTAGCTGCTTGTGAAACTTTTCCTTACAACATTTTTTTGGGATTAGGTTTAGCTGTTTCCGGAATGAGTGCGATAATGGGTGACAGATATTCTAACCAAGATTCCGTGGAAGTTATCAAAAAGTTTCAACCAGTAGCCGGAACCTTAGCAGTTTGTCTCTCTGCTGGATACTATTTTCTCGGCGATAATCAAATGGGCACCATCATGGCCGGTTTAGCTACTGCTTGTTATTCTTCCACCCTCGCTAACATTTTACGTTCAAAAAAAGAAAGTGATGATCCTCAGTACCGTGGACTGGTAGGGATCCTGAATAAGAATGAAACTGATTAAAATTGAAGTTTGGATGTTGGTCCACCATATAACTCGCTAAAGGTGATTTGAATGAAAAAACTAGTTAACATTATTGCAGCAGCAACACTCCTTTCCGCTACAGGAAGTGCTTGTGTACCTATGCAATTCGTCTCTGTGGATAATTATAACACCAAACAATATTCTGAAGAAAATATAACTTTGGAAAATCTTATTTCTTCAACGTACTGTTTGCTTTCAGAGAGAGAATATAGTGATAACGCTGGTAATACATTTAATGCTGGCGGGTATGGTTCCAGTTTTGCTTTTCGTCAAGTTGACGGTTACTCTTATTTGATTACTAACCAACATGTTGTGGGGGAGTTTGAACAAAACGTTAACGGAAATATTTACAACCGAGATCAAGTTAACATAAAGATTATTGATTCTAAGTTTGACAATAATAAAGATGATGATATCCCTTTAGAAATTGTTTTTGAATCAAAAGAGTTAGACTTGGCTATTCTTAGAACAGAAGAAAAACTTAATTTTCTTCCAGAAAAAAACCTTCAACTAAGTTCCAATTTAAAGTATGGTGAAGAAGTATACCTAGTGGGATTTCCTTTAGGAATGTTTCCTTCTGTAACCGAGGGAATCGTGGCCAATCCCGGCCTTTATCCTTTCCATTATGAATTTGAAGATAAATTAAATGGTATTACTGTGCCAAACTCTTCCAGAAAAGTCTTGGACCTTTCAGCTAATCCTGGAAATTCTGGCGGACCTTTATTTGTAAAAAAAGATGGCCAATTATATTGGGCTGGAATAATTAGTGCTTATCTTATTCACAATGCTGGTGGACCTTTCTATCGTGAGAATTCCGGACTAGCCATTGCGATGGGCTCTAAAACTATCAAATCTATTGCTGATTATGTAATTATGAATGTCGATGACTACATTGGAGAATGTAAAATGTAGATATTGGTCCTGTCGTCTAATCCCACCCTGGGAAAGCTAAAGGTTACGACAGGACTCTTCAACTTCATCACCGAACTCTTCAATCTCGCTAAAGGAAAATGACTCTTGACAAAAAAATCAAACAACAGTTAACTGATTTTCCTAGATCATACAAAATCAATTGTAACGGGTGCGAGGGAGAAATTGAGTACGTGCAGCAACTAAGAAACGAATCAGAGAAATATAATTTTCGTTATGAGTATGCTTGCACTGATTGTGGTTTGATAACTGATTATCGAGAAATGAAAAACGAACTGCAATCAAAATGGCCGTATAACATTATTTGGGGGAAATAAAATGGGAGAATTATCAGATAAAATTAAAGAATGGGAATCAATGAAAAAAGCTGCTGCAAAAAACGAGTTAAAACCAACATTGAATTATCAAAAGTTTGATGTTGATAAACTAAGTATTATGCTTCTTGGTGACGAACATATCGGTTCAAGATATTATGACCAAGATATGCATAAAGAAGTTTTGGAACATTGTTATGAAAATAACATCCCCATAATCTTAATGGGCGACCAGTTAGAAACTGCCACTAGAGATTCTGTTGGTTCCGGAGTTTATGAACAGGAAGAAATACTTGAACAACAGTTGGACCACTTCATACATCTTTACAAACCGTTAGCAGAAAAAGATCTTATCCTCGGATTGCATCCAGGAAATCACGAGAATCGTGTTTATGATAAAGCGGGACTAAACCTTTCTAAAATCATGGCTAAACAGTTGGACGTTCCTTACTTTGGTTGGGGAAAAATGCATTATTTCTTAGTGGGAAAACAAGGGTATACTCTGTACACTACCCATGGGGCATCTGGTGCAAGAATGCCACACACTAAAATTAAAGGGGTAATTGATCTTGCTAATTTAGCCGATGCAGAAATTTATGCGATGGGTCATTTGCATCAACTGAGTCATCATGTAAAGAACTTTTACTCTGCAGATTTAAGAAATAAGAAAGTTATCGAAGCGCAGAAACATTTCATTCTTACCGGTTCTTATCTTAGCCATTGGGGAAGTTATGCGCATATGAAATCTATGGAGCCAATGCGAAAAGGCAGTCCAATATTGAAACTAAACGGAGAGAAACACGAAATTCGGGTGAGCCTATGAGTCTAAACAAATTAATTGTTGGACTTACCCTGGCACTATCCGTGGCTGGTTGCAGTGAGAAAAAAACTTTGAATTTGTGTGATCTTGCTTATCCTGAAATTTCTGAACAATGTAACTTGGTAATCAAAAAGAAAGAAGGACGTAAAGTCTATTGTGGATGTTCAGATGAAAAATTGAATGATCTCTTTGGGTGTTTTTACGTCCGCACAAAAGAACACGATATCTATTTTTGTGGTGATCAATAATGGTTGAATACAAATCTTTGCAAGAAGTTGTTGAAGAGTTTCATTATCTTAACATTCCTGTAAAAACTGAACTTGGCGAAATGGATGTGGCTCTTGATTATGAAGAATTTACTACTTACCTTTTTAGTGAAGAGAAAGGATGCCAATACTTCCCAGATGGTAAAGTCTACATTTTTCCTGCTAAAAAATATCTTGAAAATGATCATTAGACAATGAGACGAAGAAAGAAATGGTTGCAATGGTACGATTACTTACCTCCTTACGAAGAAGGAAAAAGAAAAAAACGGGTGAAAAAAAATGAACCACGGGAAGAATAAACATGACCAAGCTGTAGATGAACTTGAACTTTTAGTTAGAGACCAATACCAAATTGTGATGAAAAATGTTGTTTATCGAATGCCACCTTCTCGAAGAGATTCTGGAGAATTGGATTTGGTAGGAATTAACGGTGACTGTTGGGATATTTATGAGGTAAAATCTAATGATGGCTATGATAAAGCTGTGAGTCAAATGGACCGTGCTTATTTGTTGTTAGGTGATTGTGCTCAAATTAGTACGTTTTACTATTCTGGTAAAGATAAAAAAATTATTCCTATACATTATAATAAAAACTAAAATATGGCTGATCCTAAAAAGAAGAAAGAAGAACCTGAAGAAGACTTAGAAGATTTAATTTTCGAAGAAGATGAAATGTCGGAAGAGGAAGCGAAAAAGTTTGTTAAAAGTATTGCCGATAAATTATATGTTCAAGAACAGGTTATTGAAGGACAAAGAAAAATCATTGAAAAATACCAACAACAAATTAATCAATTATCTCAGCCCTCTTCTTCACTAAAAATCGCTTTAAGTCAAGAAGAAACTTCTTATGCAGACATTGGCGGGTTAGATTCAGTTTTAGAAAAAATAAAACATTTTGAATACGGGATTGATTGTCCCTATGCTTATTCTTCGTACGGAATTGATCCCCCGAAAGGATTGTTGATGTATGGCCCTCCAGGAACTGGAAAAACGATGATTGCTAAAGCGATGTCTAACGAGCTTGGTTGTTGGTTTTTAGAATTACCGTTAAGTTTGATTATAAGTAAATATGTGGGTGAAGCAGAACAAAATTTAGAAGCGGCAATAGAATCTGCGAAAAAGAAGTATCACCAAACTGAACGTAAAGTAATGTTGTTTGTTGATGAAGCGGAACAAATGTTTAGAAAGAAAGGTAGCCATAATGGTCACGAAGTTGTTGATAGGTGCGTAAATGTCTGGCTGAGAACAATGGATGGGATGGGCAACAACGAGGGACTTATTTTTGTTGCCGCTACTAATTACTTAGAAAAGATTGACGATGCTTTGCTTCGAGCTGGTAGATTTGATTATGTTGTTGAGATCCCTAAACCTGATTTATCTGGAGTAGAAGATATTTTCTTTAAACAAATGGAAATTAAAGAACGAAAAGCTGGTAGAGATATTTATGATGTTAATGATTTCGCTGGCTTGTCAGAGATGATGTATGCTTGTAGAATGACCGGCGCAGATATTGCCGATGTCTTGAAACAAGCATCATTTAATCAAATTCAGTATTTCATGCAATCTTCTGCTACTGGTAAACCAATGAGTAAAGATGAACTGATGATTAAAGATCAGGATTTGATGGATGTAATTAGTTTATACGGACGAGTTAAAGAAGAAAAGAAGTTTGTTGGGTTTAATGTTTAGTTTACCTTTCCGCTATAAATTCCAAAAATTCTGCATTATAATAAAAATATCGCTCAGAAAGTTTATATCCTTCTTTTACTTACCATAAATTATTAGTGGGAAGAATATCATTTAGCGAGGTAGAAGGGGTGGTAATACTGATCATTTCTTTTGCAGTTTAAATCAATGAGAATAGTTAGAAAGGAGAAACAAGTTTCTCCCCCTAACAAAACCTCGCTAAAGGTTATGGGTTAGAAAATCAAATTAATATTTAAAATTTTCTTTTTTCATTAGTGTGTTCTGGTGGCTAACGGCCAAAAACACATTGATTGGGAAAAGAAAGGTCAGAAAACCAACCCAAACGAATTGAGTGTGCCATTAGTCTGTGGTTGTTGGTTTTCCTTGACTTTACGTAATAAGTGTATATGCCTTCCTGGTCATATGGGTCCTAAACAAAAAAGAAAAAATAAACTGAAAGAAAAACAAAAACTAGATGAAATCATTTTAGATTCATTCTGGCCTTTGCTAGAGATATTACCTAAAAATTCAAGTCCAAAACTTTTACAACTCTTAAATTATGTTGTTAGCCATCCTCCAAAAAAGAAATATCAAGATTATTTTGCTTCTATTAATGAATTGGCAAATGACCTTTCTGATTATGAAAGATTAAAAGATGATTTTGCAGAAAGTGTTGATTGGGCCTATAGTATTTTTTCATCTTGGATGGATGACGTTGAGGATTCAAAAGTAAATTATGATGCGGTTTCTTTGGTTAAAGATATTGGTTCCTCATTAGAAGGAATAAAAAAAGCAGTCACTGTCCAAGGAAATGCAGAAATGGTACAATCATTCTTAACAGAAATAAATGGACAATTAAAACATCCAATTTTTCCACCTCAGTTTAGTCATTTAGGGGAAATTGCTACTAAGACCGCTTACCTTTACCGAAGTTGTGTGGTTGAAAAAGGTAATCAAGATACTTATCAGTTATGGGAACAATTTAGGAGAAAGTTTGTCATGGGAACTTATCCAGAAGTTGTTTCCGCTTTAGCAAAATTGCCTAGTTATGTGCCTCCTCCATTAACCACATTTATTTCTGATGCTATTGAAAATATCGGTGATGCTGACCATTTAACAGAATTAATGAGGACCATTTCTGAACATTATCATTTGTTTAACAATAAAGAGATTAATAATTTCTTAGAAGGAATCAATAAACAATATCCTGCTACTGCTGAAATGGCAGTTAAACAACTCAATCAAAGAATGCAATTACGCGCTTCTGAGAAAGAACTTCTTGCCAGAGAAATCGAAGAAACTAGTGAAAAAATTTATCTTTTAGAATTGGATGACCCTGAACCTTACATTCGTAAAAAAGAACATGATGTTGCTCTTAGTTTAGGTCCAGAGAAAGCACACGAATTTAAAAAAAATATTAGGATCTTTGAAGATGTTGGTATTGGCAGTCTAACTACTTTTATGAATCTTTATTGTAAATTTTTAGAAAAAAAACTTTCTGAAGAAGATGAACGACATTTTGGTTCGATGTTGGGAAGTTTAAGTGTTTATTCTAAAAGGAAACAAGAAAATAAAACCATCCTTGATAATATTTTAAGTAAAGGCCCTACTAAAATAAATTCTTCGTTAAGAAAGAAACTTAAAACAGAATACGATGCAGAAATAACTCATGTTTGGGATTTAAGACCATTACAAGCAAATCTTTATTCAACTTATCATGCTTTTGCTAATTATCAAGAGGTAGTCAATCGAAAATTTGAGGATAAGAAATATACTGGGTTTCTTGATTTCTTATTAGAAAAAGATTATTTAGAAGAAGATATTTTAGTTGTTGCTGGCGGTTGTGGTTTGGCTAAAAAAGAAAGTTTGTTAGTTAAAAGACTTAGAGAAAAAGAAAATCGTCAAGCGGAACTTTTATTGATTGATAGAAATGAACAAGTTACAAATTTAGCTTTGTTACATTCTATTCAAGAGGGGCTTTATGATCTTTCCGATTTGCCACCGGTACTTAATATTGATCTCACTAAAATTTCTCCGGAACATTTCAAAGAACTTCGGGATTTAATGGACAGACAAATTTTGCTTACTATGTTTGGTGGCACTCCATTTAATCAACCTAATATGTGGGAGATGTATGCTCGGGAAAGAGATATTTTTGCACTGCGAAAATATGGTCCTCATTATGACCAAAATATATTCACGAGAACATCTGCTTGGATAAAAAGTTTAATCGCTGAAGAAAGATGGATGATTAAAGTAAGAGAACATGCTAATAAACCAGATTTGTTAATCACAGAAGGAGATTCACGAAAAGATTTGAGTTATTATTGTCAGCCATCTTCAATTGAATTTTTGAATAAAGGTATCGCTAATCGTTATCAAATCTATCCAGACGATTTGTTATCAAAAAACCCTTTAATTACAATTGATGATAGTGAACAAAAAATGAAATCGTTTTATTTGGTTCGGGAAGATCATCATTTAAACAAGAATATTCATCCTAACGCTCAAGCCATTTTAGTTATTGATTCCGGAACTTTAGATGAAGATAAATTTAATAGCATGATGGCCAACATTGGCTGGCAGAATGATTTCTTTTATCACGATAATTCAATTATTGCTGTTAGTCAAGTAGCTAAACCAGTGAGGCCATATTTGGGATTGAGACATTTTGTTTCAGATCATGATTTAATTAGCAGAACTTAATTATTTGATTTTTTTAATCTCTGGGAAATAATCTACAACATATTCTTTATTAACAACAACTGTTCTGTAATGTCTAATTAATTGCCCAAAATTTCTTCTTAACTCTTTTAGATTTTTTCTTAACTCGCTACTACTTCTAACTTGAACTTCAAACTCTAAATCTGACCTCCCAATCGCTTCCGTAACATAAGTTACATTTCTGTTCAGTTTAAGGTATTCTTTTAATCTTAATCTTACTCTGGGATTAACGTCAGCCAATTTTATAAATATTTTATAATTCTGATAACCTAATTGGCCAGTATCAATCTTTGGCCTGAAACCCACAATAACCTTCTTTTCTTTCAAGTTTTTTATTCTCTGCTTGATTGTGTTTGGGGCTACGTTAAGTTTGTTAGCCATGTTTAATAATGGTTCTCTGGCATTCTTGGAAAGAAACCATAATATTTGCAAGTCTGTGTTATCTAAACAAACAGTTTTAGTTTTACCACCAATAACTCTTTCTAACAAATCATTTTGGTCGTAAATATAATTGTTCATGTAGTGATGAATTTGTGTTATTATCGTAACAAAACTATCTTGGATATAACTACCATGTTTTTCTAGAATTTGATCAAAGATTTCTTTGAACTCAAAAACGTTCTTAGCCCAAATTAAAACTGCTAAATCGTAAGTTTCTTCTAAAAGAATTACCCACCCCACAGATTTTAGTTTTCTAAGAAAATGTAAAATTTCTTTCTCTTTCTCAATGTCAACACCTTGAAATCTAATAAATACACGGAAGACCATGTAACCTAATTTAGAACTGTCAATGATCGCATAAAAACTTCTGATAATTTTTTGGTCAACTAATCTTTTGATTCTGTAATTGACCACTTCTTTTGACAATCTCGTTTTTTTAGCAATGATAGAATTTGCTTGTCTCGCATCTTGATCTAAGCAGTACAAAATAGCTTTATCTTTTGCATCAAGACTAGAAGTAGGGGACATATCGGTTAGAAATACTTTGGATTATTTAATTATTGCTATAAAAAACTGCAAAAAAATAGAAAATGTTCGGTTTTTCTACATCTCTGCCGGGGCTTTAATTCCTAACAACTTTAATCCATTCTCCAGAACTTGCCGTACAGAATCAACTAACAGCAGTCGAGCTTTCATCTGTTCATCTCTTTCAGAAATCACTGGACATTTATGGTAGAATTCGTTAAATGCCTGTGATAGAGTAATTAAATGATTAGCAATATGATGTGGTTTATAATCTTTAGCTGCTTTCTCAATCGCTGCTGGGAAATCGTAAAGTAATCTAATAACTGCTAATTCTTCTTCCTGATTTAATAATGAATAATTAACTTTCCCTGAACTCTTACCCGCTTTTCTTAAGATTGAACTTGCTCGGGCATGTGTGTACTGTACGTAGGGACCAGTTTCCCCTTCAAAACTTAGCATTCTGTCCCAATCAAAATCAATATTTCTAGTTCTATCATTGCTTAAATCTGCAAAGATTATTGCTCCCACTCCTACTTGAATTGCAACTTCTTTTTTATTTTTTAAGTCAGGATTCTTTTTCTCAATAATTTCTCCTGCTAACTTAATTGCTTTATCTAAAACATCCTCCAAGAAAATTACTTTACCTTTACGGGTAGACATTTTCCCTTCCGGAAATCTAAATAATCCAAAGTCAACATGAATAAATTTGCCTGCATCCTCGCCAGCTAGTTCTAATACTTTGAATAATTGCCTAAAGTGTAATTTCTGTTCACTACCAACCACATAAACTAATTTTATTGGTTTATATTCTTTAATACGATAATATGCTGCTGCTAAATCTCGAGTGTGATAGGTTGTAGTCCCATTAGACTTCTCCAGTAAGATTGGAGTCATTTTATACTTCTCTAAGTCCACAATTAAAGCTCCTTCAGAAGTTTTAGTCAACTTTTTCTTTTCAAGATTTTTAATAACTGCATCCATCTTATCATTATAAAATGATTCTCCATGATAAGAATCAAATTCAACCTCTAAGATTTTGTAAATTTTCTTGAACTCTTCTAAACTTAATTTTTTGAAAGATTCCCATAATTCCAAATATTTTTTATTTCCATCTTCTAATTCTTTGAAAGCGGTTCTTGCTTCTTCATTAAAAGTGTCGTCTTTATCAGCTTCGTCATGAAACTTAACATATAATTTTAACAAATATTTGATTGGATCTTTTTCTAACTCTTTTTCTTTACCCCACTTATTAAAAGCGACAATTAATTTTCCGAATTGTGTGCCCCAATCTCCAAGATGATTAACTCCAACAGATTTGTACCCTAGGAAGTTGTGTACTTTGTATAAACATGAACCAATAACTGTACTTCTTAAATGGCCAATGCCAAATGGTTTAGCAATGTTAGGAGATGAAAAGTCAAATACTACTTTCTGTTTTTTTCCAATATCTTGTTTCCCATAATCATTTTTCTCTTTAGCAACCTTGCTTAATGTTTCTTCTGTAATTACTTCCTGTTTAACAAAGAAATTCAAATACGGACCAACAACTTCTACTTTAGAAAGAAACTTTGGCAATTTAAATTTCTTCTTAAGACCTTCAGCAGCCTCTTTTGGGTTCTTACCTAACTTGAAACAAGGGAAAGCGTAATCACCTAACTTTGGATCTGGTGGGATAGAAATAAGATTTTCAATCTCTTTCTGATCTAACTTAGTTTCTTTTACTAGTAACTTGATTATCTCTGATTGAAAGTTCATAATTATAGATAAATATAATGGCTTTATTAAAGTTTTCTTAATTTATAATTTTTTTAATAGTGTGAACAACCATATTTATAACTTTTTTTGATGGTATTCCCAAAATTATTTTTTTTGGACCTAAAGAAGGATAAGTGTTTGGGTTTTTTATCATTATCTTTTGTTTGTTTATTTCTTGATAAAAACTTTTTGCAGATATTTTATTTTTTTCTAAGTTGATTAAGATACTGGTTGTATTGTTATCATAAATCTCTAACTTTTTTATTTCTTTTAATTGGGAAATAAAATTTGTTTTATTCTTTAAGAAATTTATCTCTTTTCCTGTCTCTTTTTCCAATGCCACCATGCCCACTAAATAACTTAATGCACTAATTGGAAAAGGACATATTTTTTTCTGTTTGTCTTTAATCTTTTGAATAATTTTACTATCACCATAGGCAAAACCTAATCTGATCCCTGCAAGGCCCTCATATTTAGAGAATGATTTTAGGAAGATTATATTTTGATAATTTTTAAATTTATTTGGATTAATGTTAAACCCAGAATAACAAAGGTCTATTATAATCACTGAACCCTTTTGAGACAATTTTTGTAAAAATTTGTCATCAAGATATTTATCTCCTAAAGGATTGTTAGGGTCAGCAATAATCATTAAATCTTCTTTTGTAGATAATAATTCATTTTTATTAATTTTATTGTTTTTAATGCTTATTTTTTGTATCTCCATCCCTGATTCTTTAGCTAAATCTTCATATACAACAAAGCTAGGATCAAGGATAGTTAGTTTTGTGCATTCCTTGTTGAAAGTTTCTAAAGTTAGGTGTAATAACCCTTCAATACCATTCCCCGTTACAATTTGGTTTTCTAATATTCCTTGTTTCTTAGCTACATTTTTAATAAACTCTTTTTCTAGTTCTTCAGGATAAAAACTAAGTTTATGGAAATTTGATTTAATCATTTTTAGTACTTTATTCTCAAACTCTAAAGAGAATTCTGCTGAATTCTCGCTACGATTAAGACTAATCATTTTTCTTCTCCTATCTTAGCTATTGTGGTGTCTAATGAACATTTTCCACAACCAGAACAACCATGTTCTCCTTTGTTGTATGAAGTTAGTTCATTTTCTTTTAATATTTTCACAACGTCATTAGTTAACTCGTAACATAATTGTGGTGAACAAGGGAAATATTTTTCTTTTTGTAACGTAGTCCCTAAAAAAGGTTTATATGGTTGTGGAATAGTACTTGCACCAATATTTGCTAACGTTTTTGTTCCTGCAATGATTTCTTTTTTATGTTGTTCTTGGCTAATCCCTGGATGAAGTCCTAATAAAACTAAACTACTAATCTGTACCTCTTTTTTAGAAAGATAAGAAATAGTTTCCAAATAATGTTTTATTCCAATTTCTGCTTTTTTTGGCATAATCTCTTTTGCTATTTTTTCATTGAATGTTTCTATATTAATTAATGCAGAGTTCATCCCTAAATCAATAAGTTGATCTAAATATTTTGCTTCTTTTGGGGGAGTAAATTCTAATTCAATCCACAATTTATCCCCAAATTTTCCTTTTAATTTTTCTAAGTATTTTACAAATTTCATTGTTCCTTTATCTTTACTTTCTAATGAACCGCCAGAAAGAGTAATATCTGCTTGTCCTTTCTCATTAATTTCTAACGCGATAATTTCTTCTAATATTTCTGGGGGAAAATCTTTTTCTTTTGTCTCTAATTCACAAAACTTACACTGTAAATCACAAAATTGTTTTTGTTTTAATGTTGGTATTGATGCAATCATATTACCAAAATCATATTGAACAAATTCTGAAAATGTGTGTTGTTTATGCTGTTGTGGATACCAAGATGGACCGGGAACTATTTTTATTGGCAACTGAAACTGAAATTGCTCAAATTCAGAAACAAGATGATATCCTCCTTGTTTTTCAATAACTTCTATTAAAGAATCCTGAGTAAATGTTTTCTCATTATTGCTTTCAAACATTGCTTCACAAGGGATCATTGTTTGAATGTCGTTTCCCCAATTAGCGGGGATACCAATATTTCCTGTTCGTTTTTCTTTATTTGAACTACCATAAATAATTTTGTTAATCTCTTCAATAATCTTTGGTTGAGCAACAACACCCATAGTAATTAAAGCGGATTTTATTTTTATCTGTTGTTCAAGATCATCTTGATTAGTTATTGGTCCTAATTTTATTAATTCTTTTTTATAATAATCTTTCATTTTTATATACCTCACAATAAATTTTTATATTTTTGAAATAATTTTGAAAATTGGTTAATAATCTAACTAGAAAGAGCGTCTGGTCCTGGTAAATTGCATTATGTCAATATTTTTCATAACTTTGTTATTATTGGAACTAATTATTATATCTATTGACCCACATAAAACAATAATAAACAAATGTGTTTTATTTAAAACATTTAAGTTAAATTTATAAAGTTGAACATTATTTCCAATAATAATGAAAACAACTGCAGAATTAACTATTGAATATATTAAGAGCCATCCAAATATCAAAAGCTGCTTAAAGCAGGGTTTGATTAATTATTCTTCATTGGCAAGACAAATATCTAAAGAACTGAAGATAGAAAAGAAAACTTCTATTGAAGCAATACTTGTAGCAGCAAGAAGATTTCAAGATAAGTTAAGCAAAGAGAAAGTTTATGAGAAGAAAATCAAAGATCTATTACATGATTCAGAGATTGAAATAAAAAATAAGATTGTTGTTTTTATCGTTAAAAAGAGTATCCATAAAGAATCATTTCAAAAGATTCAAAGTGAAGCGGGATTATTTTCTGTTTTAGAAGGTTCTAGCAGTTATACAGTTATAACTCAAGAAAAGAATGCAAGCCCATTAGAAAAGAAATTTAAAACTTTTATAATAAAGTCAACAAAAGATTTAGCATTAATTAATATTAAAAGTGGTAAAGATATAGAAAACATTCCTGGAGTTGTTGCTTACTTAACTTCTTTATTTGCTGAAAACGGAGTTAATATTTTAGAATTCTTGTCTTCTTGGACAGATACATTGTTTGTGATTGATAAGAAAAATGTTAATAAAGTGTTAGAATTTCTTGAATTCTAAGTTTTAAAATTCTTATAATTCTAAGTATTTGAATTCTTATAATTTTAAGTGATTGTATCTAATCATACTTCTATACTAAACAAATAATTATATAGTAATTAACTTATTTAATATTAAAATGGATAAATTACCAGATGCTTTGGAAATATTGGCAGATTCTGAGTGCCACGTTAATTTGAAAGTTATTGGGAATAGGCAAAGTAAAAACCCTTTGGAATTCAAAGTTGCCAGACACTATTCAAAATACATTGTTGGTCCGGCTCATGATGATCATGTGATTACATGTTTTTATCCAGATTTATATAGTAGGGACCTAGACATGCGTCATAAAATTTTAAAAACTTTATTTAGAATCGATGGACAATTAGAACTAACTTTATTAAATACAGAAAATGAAGTTACAGTTCCGTGGGAACCATCTTTCATTTTTTATAACAAAACTGGGGATATGCCAGAAGATGCAGAATATGTTATAGTGAACCATAAACATTTCTTAGATAGACGTTATGAAATACACGGTTATAAAAGAAAAGAAAAAGATAAATGAATCACTTCATCATCCTTACAATATAATCTTTAAATTTTAACTGCTCTGTAATCGTATTCTCTAATTCCAATCCAATAACTTTACTAAAAATCTTCTTTGGTAACTCTTTCAAATAATCAAATTCTTTAACGTTGTTAACAAAATGTAAATCTCTTTTCTTACTTCTGCTATACCCATTCAAATGGTTGGCCCTAAATTTTGTATCTTTCAAATGCGTAATCATGTAATCCCATTCTAATTTATGTAACTCTTTCGCACATTTAATATGGGATAAATCAATACAAAAACCGCCCATTTTACTTGGAAGAAGTTTATTTTCAATCTTATTATCATAATTTAATTCCAAAACAATATTCTTTCTGAACTTAGGAAATTTCTTGTACAATTGATCAAAATATTTCTCATGACAATTAAACAATCTTGTTTTCCAACGTTTATAGAAATATTCCATCTCTTCTTCTGTAAAATCTTCTCCACGCATGTGTACCAATTTAATCTTCTTGATACAAGATTTTTCTAACTCTTGATACAATTCTTTTCTTTGTTGAATTCCCAGCGTTGTTGGAAATAAAGTTACTTCTTTAATTCCTAAGAGATTAATCTCTTTCAACTGTAATCGCCAGTGATCTTTGTTACGAATAGCAGAAGTACAAGTTATTCCCGGATAGATTCTATTTTTAAGATTCATTTTAAACCATAACACTATTAACTTTCTCATTCAAGAAATAGATCTTAACATCGCCGCCACAGAACGTTTTAACTAACTGAGCAGTTTCTTTAACAATTTCGTTTAATTTTTTCTGTGTAACCGGTAACATCACTTCAAAATGAATTAAAGCAGATTTGCTTTTATTATCTAATTCAGTTTTCTTAGATTTCCAGAAATCTAATTTCATGCCCAGAATACTTTTCTCATCTTGATAATATAATGCTCCTTTCTTAAGTTCTCTTAAAGCGCCCACTTTTTCTTTTCCCGAAGATAAAGCAAATGTAAGATTACCATTGATTTTACTATAATCGTCAACTCCAAATGGAACAATATGTTTTAAAGCGACATAATTCATTAAATTAGTAAGTACATCTCTACTCTTAATACTTTTTCCACTTAAAACTTTCTTCAACAATTTTTCAACAGCAGTGTGATAATGTTTTGCCTTAGAACCAAACTCTTCCTGAGCAACTTTCCATGGTGAAATTAAATCATGATTTTTTATAGTTTCCTTATTAAAAGTTAATTTGATCAACTCTTCAACATCATGCAATAAATGTTTTGACTCATTTAATTTACTTTTATTATCAATGTTTTCAACAAGAATAAAAGCAATCTTTAAAGAATTAAATTTCTTAAAAACACTTTTTTTAACAGTAATCTTCATTTTTTGTGTTTACGTTTATGTCTGTGCTTCTTTTTATGTGGTTTTTCTTCTGTTTCACTATTAGAACTAAACTCTTTAGCAACTTTCTTTTCTCTTCTCTTTCTTCTGAAAAAATCAAATGTACCCCTAATAATCCCATACTTTTGTTTGTGAGTTTTAATTCCGTGAAACATATTTAACTGATCTAAATCAAAACGGATATCTTGTAAAAGTTTAACTTTTTTCCGTTCATAATGCACTCTAGCAATTAATAATAAAAGATATACTCCAAATATACCACCGACAACTAAACTAGCTTTAACAAAGATTGGTTGAAAGAAATCTATCAATGGTTGAATTCCATCTATCGCAGTATCAGCTATCACCATATTAATAGTATTTTTTAAAGGTTTTTAAAATCTTCTATTTTTAGAAGCATTTCTCAGTCGTTTCAAGAAGTAACTTGGCTGCTTTATACTTTTCTTCAACTAATCTTTTTGATTCCGGAAGATGCATTTTATTATTCCAGTCCCTATCTATTTTCTTGTGAACTAATTTTACAGCTTTTCTTATATCTCCATCATACTTTTTTAATCCAATTTGAATTAAAATTGGAATTATATCAAAATGAGAAATTGCATCTGCATCTCTTATAATTTCTGCGATTTTTGTTTTCGCAGGACGATTTACACCTGCTCGATGCGATTCAATACAATGTTTAACTTCTTCAATAATTTCATCAGAATAATCTAATCTCTTTAGAATTTTCTCAGCTTCTGGAACACCGGTAATCTCATGATCTTTACCACCAAACTTTATTCTTCCAATATCATGAAGTAAAGCAGCAAGTTCAACAATTTCCATATTAACTTTTTCTATCTTTGCGAGATGCTTAGCATATTTTACAACTAATGATAAATGAAACTTCCATTCATCTTCATCAGCAACTTTTAAAACTGCTTCTTTTACTTTTTCAATCATCATACACCTTTAAACAATTCAGCTACCTTCTCTTTCCCAATCTCTAAAATAAAACTAGCCAGACGAGGACCTTTATCCTTATTAACTAAAACCCGATAAGCTAACTTGAAGAAATCTCCTACAGGAAATTCGTTATTCTTAACTAGAATGTACATCTCTTCGTGTAACTCTTTATCATTCCAATCTTTCTCCATTAGTTTCTCAGCAACTTGATGTAGAATTTTCTTTTCATTATCAACTAAAGTTACTTGACACTTCTCTTGAACATGAAACCTGAAATCTTCCGGTGCATGTTTTTGAATCCAGTTCTTTGCACATTCCGCTCTTGTCCGTAATCGATTCTTATCATGGTCGTTCTTTAACTCGTTTACAAAATAACCAATAACTTTGTTGATATCAAAATCATAGATTTGTAACAACGTTGTTAAATGTCTGAAACTTGGTTGGTAGGGAATAGTCTTTGGAATTTCTCCAATATAACTTAATTCGTAAGCCGCTTTAGCTTTACTATTTTCTTTCTCATTAATATCTTCTAATCCATAATATATTCTTTCAACTTTGTCAAACTCTTCATAAAGAGCTAAAACATCAGTATCAAAAGAAATTTGAAATTCTCTATTTGGTCTAGTTCCGGCAAATAAATAACGTAATATCTCCGGTTCATAAATTTCTAAAAGTTCATTAACGGTAATTACATTTCCTGAAGAGGAAGCAAATTGTCCTTTGCCTTTAATCCCAATCCATTCGTACATAATATATGATGGGGCTTCAAAACCATAAACTTTTTTACAGATTTGTTTACCGGTATCAAAACTTCCTCCGGAAGCAGAATGATCTTTTCCGCCTGGTTCGAAATCAACTTTTTCATAATACCATCGCATTGGCCAATCAATTCGCCATTTAAGTTTTAATAATGGTTTTTTCTTGAAATCAAATTCATCTTCAAAATTACATTCACACTTGTAATAAATATTATACTCTCCTCGCCATTCTAATTTCTTAATTGTATCTTTACCACACTTTTCACAAAAAATAGATATTGGCAACCATTCTTTATCTAGCGGTTTTTCTCTATGTTCATTTAAGATTTTTACGATTAGTTTTGTATTCTCTAAAGCAGTTTTAATTTCTTCAACATACTTTCCATCACGATACATCTTACTTTGATAAATAAATTCTGGCGTTATTCCTACTTTTGCAATATCTTTTTCAACAGCAAGTTCATTATGCCGAGCATAACTTTCATCTTTATCAAACGGATCGGGAACATCAACAATTGCTTTCCTTAAATGTTTCTCTAACATCTCCTGTTGCGGCATGTTACTAGGAACTTTTCTGAATACATCGTAATCATCCCAAGAATAAATAAAACGAACTTTTTTACCTTTCTTTTCTAAAGCTCGCTTAACTAAATCAACAGTAATCATTTCTCTAAAGTTTCCAACATGAACCACTCCACTAGGAGTTATCCCTGCTGCTAAAACGTAACTATCTTTATCTCCTTTCTCTCGGATAATATTCTCAGCAGTGATGTCTGTCCAATGATAAGATTGTTTCTTCTTATCTTCTTTATTTTTCTTCTTTTTACTATTCTCTTTATTTTCTTCTGCCATAAAAGAAGCTAATAGTAATAGTTATATAAATATTTCTAGAAAATAAATCCTATTCTTTCATATGGCTAGGGTAAGCTTCTGATGGGAAGAAGCTTTTCGTTTCTTCATATGGTAAATACCTTTTCATCTTAAACCATTGTTTGATAAAATTCTGCATAGCATAAACATCCTGATAAAGTTCTTTTTCTCTCAATTCTAAATCTTTATTGTAAATTCTATTTGTAAATAATTTAATAAAATGTTTTAAGAACCAATGATCTGCCCATTCACTCTCATATTTCCTTTCAATAAAAGCGCGGATGTTCAATTCTACTTCACCTTTATTAGTTTTTATCTTTTTTCCGTTATGTACAATTTCAGTAGAGGATATTCCAAGACAATGCCAGTCAATGTCAAGATAATATTGTATCTTTAGATCTTCCGCCTCTTTTGTTGGTCTCCATTGCATCCAAATCTCTCTTCCTCCACCCTGTGATATTCTTTCTCCGTAAAATGTTTCCCAATGATCAAATCCTTCTTCTAAATCTTTCCAATCATGTTCCACTAGCCATTCCCGCAATGCTTCATAGAATGCTTTCAAATTGAAGATATCTTTATACTTAACTCGCATTGGTTGGAACTCTGGAAATAATAATTTCATCGTTCCTTTTTTAACGTCATGTGCTGGCATATTAGATAGAAGATTTCTTTAATTTATAAATATTTACCATTTAGATAAGTAATATGTCTGCTTTGCCAAAGGAGGCACATAACGCACTAATTAAAAATAGATCAAAAATGCGTTATAATAAGTGCCGTGCAAGCTGACATATTATTAACAAATTTAGAAATCAATTTTTTTACTAAACCACAGATAAAATATCCAAATTGTTCCTAGACCCATGTCTAAAATAGCTAGTTTTAACGAGGTTCTCATAAATTCAGTAGTGGCATTAATCATTGTTGGGCCACTTTTCCCAATAGTTATCGCAAAAATAGAAAAGTAATAATTTAATGGCCAGAATAAAGGTACTCCTTGTATAGAAACAAAGTCAATAAAGATATGGACTAACATCCCCAAACATAAAATTGAAGTAAACTTTCTAATTTCTTTTTCTTTAACGAAAAGTGAAATGATGAATAACGTTACAAAAACAAATAAAACAAATGTTAAACTATGAGTAAAAGTTCGATGTAATGAAGAACCTAAAACCCACTCAAATAAAAAATCAATGTCTGGCAGAACTCCTCCGAGAAGTAAGAAAAACCAACCATAACGATGAATCTTTCCTTTAGAATTGAATTCATATCCTTTCCCAACTAACCAAGCTCCAATCAGATGGCCAAACGCAAAGGTCATTTTTTGTTAAGGTAAGCAACTTTTTTGCTTCCTAATTGAGATATTATTTCTGTCATTGTTTGTTGACTAAAATCATCTGCTCCGTTTCTGTCTAGATCATTATCAAAAATTAACATAGACGGAAGAGGACCCACTTCTCTTTTAACTTCATCTAATACTAACTCTAAGTTTTTGTAAAAAGCAGCAGTTGAGGAAGCATAAATTGTTTTTTCTCCTTTAGCTTTTAAAACGTATCCCCATAACTGTTGACCATTAGAATAAGTTCTTTGTGATAATCCTAACTGGAGATAATTATCTGAATTTAAAGCGTCTTTTAATTCTATCTCTTGGTATGATTGGCTTGTAACTGGTTTGTCCACTAAATTTATTTCGCTATTAATTTCTTTACAAGAAAGTGCTGAACCTAACAACAAAGATAACACAATATTAGTTAATTTTTTCATCTTTACTCTTATTTTTGATTATTGGTTATAAATATTTGTTTACTCTAGAAATTATATCTCTGTTTTAAACATCATATCTTTGTTCTAGAAATTATATCTCTTTGTATTTCTTCTGCAACAACAACGCATCCTTTTCAATAATCGGACTTTCACAAATAACAATCCCCTTACAATCAAATTCTTTTAATGCTTGTAAGACCGCTGAATAATTAAACTTAGATTCTTTTAATATCAAATGATGCCTCTCACCTTTCTCACCATGATGAATTCCAGAAAGATGAATGTGCATGTTGTCTAACGCTTTTCTTCCCAATTCTTTCTCAACTAATTTCAATATTTCTCGGAAATCTTCTAAATAATTTAATTTGCCTATTGACCTTGCATAAATGTGGGAGAAATCAATACAAGGAAGAACTTGTTCAACTTCTTTTGATAATCTTACAATCTCTTCAATAGAACCCCATTGCGTAGCTTTGCCTGTAGTTTCCGGTCGAATCCAAATAGGATTATTTTCTTTTTTCAAAATCTCAACAATCTCAATAATCCCTTCTTTGATCATCTGATAAACTTCTTCCGGATCTTGTTTCATATAGAAACCAGCATGAAAAGTCATTGATTTAGCGCCACAAAGATGAGCTATTCTCGCTGCTTTCAAAATCCGTTCTTTACTGGCTGCAATCTTTTCTGGTTCAAGAGAACTTAAATTGATAAAATATTGTCCATGACAAGTTAACTGGATATTATTTTTCTCAGCAATCTCTTTTACTAACGGCGCTTTCTCTGCAGTAATGTTTACTGAATGAACAAACTCTAATTCCATACAATCCAATCCTAACTTCCGAACTTGTTCAATTCCGGTAAGAGTTGTCGCTTTAATTGTTGAGATTGGTATTCCCGCTGTTCCAAAGAATAGTTTATCCATATATCAATTAGAAATCGCTAATGTATAAAAACTTAATTGAAATCAACTAATCCAAAACACTTATATACTTAAATCATATAATTTATTACATCATAATCAGAGGTGGGTCACTATGGCAAAAAAGAGCGTTAACGAAAAGTTACAAAAAAAGATTTTCTTAGATAAAAAAAGTTCCTGGCACGATTTAAAGAAAGACCAAGTTTTCAAATTTGCAGACAGCTACAAAAAATTCTTGAAAGAAAGTAAGACTGAACGTTTGTGTATTGAGAATGTTGTTAAAGTTCTTAAAAAGAATGATTTTAAAGATATTAATACTATTACTAATGTTAAAGAGGGCGATAAAATTTACAAAAATGTTCGAGGAAAAGCACTTCTTGCTGCCATTATCGGTAAAAATCCTAGTAAGTGGCAATTGATTGGTAGCCATGTTGATTCTCCCAGATTAGATTTGAAACCTCATCCGGTGTATGAAGATTCAGGATTTGGATTAATTAAAACTCATTATTATGGTGGTGTAAAGAAATACCATTGGGTTAATACTCCGTTAGCTTTGCATGGTGTGGCTTTTACTAAAGAAGGTAAGAAAGTTACCATTGCTATTGGCGATAAAGACGACGAACCAAAATTTATCATTCCTGATTTGCTTCCTCATTTGGCAAGAAATCAAATGGAACGAAAAGCAAATAAGATTATTGAAGGAGAAGAGTTAAACATTCTTGTGGGCAGTATTCCTGTAGATGACGATAAAATCAAAGAACAAGTTAAATTTACTGTTCTGAAATATTTGCATAAAGAGTACGGATTAATTGAAGAAGATTTTGCCATTGCTGAATTGGAATTAGTTCCTGTAACTAACCCTATGGATATTGGTTTTGATAGTTCATTAATCGCTGCTTATGGGCAAGACGATAAAGTTTGTGTTTATGCTTCTTTAATGGCGTTACTAGAAACAAAAGAGCCAAAGAATACCTCAGTAGCATTTTTCGCTGATAAAGAAGAGATTGGTTCTGTGGGTGATACAGGAGCAGCAAGTTTTGTTTTGCAAAATTTTGCTCATGATTATGCACAGTTAACTAAACTGAAAATAACTGTCTCTAATCTTTTTGAAAATTCTAACGCTGTTTCTGCTGACGTTACTGCAGGAATGAATCCGAACTATAAAGATGTCCATGATCCTAGTAATGCGTCTTATCTTGGCAGAGGTGTTTCTGTTGAGAAGTATGGCGGTGGCGGTGGAAAGTATTCTACACAGGATGCTCACTCAGAATATATGCAATACATTAGAGAAATTCTTGATAAAAATAAAATTGCTTGGCAAACTGGCGAGTTGGGAAAAATTGATCTTGGCGGTGGCGGAACAATTGCAATGTTTTTATCTCGCTATGGAATGAACTGTCTAGATGCTGGTCCTTCTTTGTTAGGAATGCATTCGCCTTGTGAAGTAACTTCAAAAGCAGACATTTATTCTTCGTATTTGTTTTACAAAGCGTTTTTTAAAGAATAAATTTATTTTTTCTTATCTTTTTTATAATACAAATCTTTTTAAAAGGTCTGAGTTTAGTTAATACTATTAAAAATCTAATTGAGGTGGAATTATAATGGAAGAAGAACAAAAAACAACTGAAGAAGAACAAACTGAAGCTCCTGCAGAGGAAGCTCCTGTAGAAGAAACACAAGAGGAATCAACTCCAGAAGAAGCACCTGCAACTGAAGAAGCACCTGCAGAGGAACCAGCAACTGAAGAAGCACCTGCGGAAGAAGAAACTCCAGCAGAAGAACCTGCAACTGAAGAAGAAACTTCAGCTGAAGAACCTGCAACTGAAGAAGAAACTCCTGCAGAAGAACCAGCAGAAGAAGAAACTCCAGCAGAAGAACCTGCAACTGAGGAAGAAACTCCAGCAGAAGAACCAGCTGAAGAAGAAACTCCAGCTGAAGAACCAGCAGAAGAAGAAACTCCTGCAGAAGAACCTGCTGAAGAAGAAACTCCTGCAGAAGAACCTGCAACTGAAGAAGAAACTCCTGCTGAACCAGCTGCAGAACCTACGCCAGAAGCACACGAAAGTTTTGGTGAGAAAGTTCATCACGTAGTTGAAAAAGTTGAAGAAGCTCTTCATTTGAAGAAACCTGAGGAATAAAATGAGCGATTCTGACTGTTCAACTGATTGCACTAAATCTGCTGAAGATATGATTAGAGATTTGATCAATCTAATTGCTGTCTATAAAGAAGAAGAGATGCAAGACGTTACAACTAGAATCGAAGTTAACACTGCAGAAATTCTTTCAGCTAAGTTAGAAGAGATTGCTAAGAAAGTTGGTGAAATCTGTAATTAATTTTTTTTCTTATTTTTTTCTTTAATTCTGACAATACAATCCTTTACATGAAGAATAATCAAACCCTTTCTGTTCTGGTTTATATCCCGTAGCTAAAGTTTCTTTCTGATACAAAGAATCTTTTGTTCTTAAGTTCAATAAGTCTGAACCAATTGATTTGTAATCTACTCTTTTACTAATATCATCATTCAATAATCTAGGTTTATCCATTTCTGGCATTAAATGTGCTTTTTGTAAATAATCATCTTTTGGATGCATGCCTAGATAAATCTGTGGTTCTATAGATTTAGCAATGTACTTCATTATTGCGGCAACTTCGTGCCCAGCATCGTTTCCTTGTGACATTTTAATCTCTAAAAGAACAAGAAGGCATTATTGTTTATATTTCTTTCCAGAAAAAGTGAGACATAAATGTCAGTTAAAAAAGAGTAGCGGAGGGAGGATTTGAACCTCCGACCTCCGG